>ENA-ORSX01000308-ORSX01000308.1-human-gut-metagenome-genome-assembly--contig:-NODE-308-length-57099-cov-6.366927_pt1 | contig 57099 bp, 57 predicted proteins | sample MGYA00241904_ERZ509172 | MGnify/ENA primary metagenome ERZ509172 (study PRJEB26280, sample SAMEA2338795) | human gut metagenome | biome: human gut; feature: human-associated habitat; material: faeces... | reverse complement strand
GGGGGGCTGTCCGCCCTTGCTGGCGTGGCTGCTGCGGCAGGTAGCCTCGGCGCGCTCATTATGAAGTTCTTCACGCTGTAAATTTTTCGGAACTATAAAAATGCTGAATGTCGAACAGTGGCCTATTGAGCGATTGATACCTTACGCAAGAAACCCGCGCAAAAATGATGCGCAGGTTGATCGTATGTGTGCGGCCATCAGGGAGTTCGGATTTCGTATCCCCATTGTCGCTAAGTCCGACGGAACCGTCGTTGATGGACATCTGCGCCTGAAAGCAGCTCAGAAACTCGGCTTGAAAGATGTCCCTGTGGCTCTTGCAGACGAGCTAAGTGATGTTCAAGTCAAGGCTTTTCGCCTGCTTGCAAATCAGTCTGCGAATTGGGCTGAATGGGACAATGAGCTTTTGGCTCTTGAACTTGAAGAGCTCAAGCTAGCCGACTTTGATACTGAACTCATTGGTTTTGAAGCTGAACTTTTCGAGTCCCAAGGGAATGTTCCTGTAGAAGATAAGTACACAGCGAAAGCCACGACTCCCATATATGAGCCTACGGGGAGATCGGTTCGCGTGGATGAACTGTACGACCAGACAAAGGATAATGAGCTGGTTAAGGCCATTCATGACTCAACCGTTTCTCCGAAAGAAAAAGCCTTTCTTCTCGCGGCTGCTCATAGGCATACGGTTTTCAACTATGAGAATATCGCGGAGTATTACGCAAATGCGTCCCCTGAAATGCAGCGACTCATGGAGCAGTCAGCTCTTGTCATCATTGATATCGATAATGCAATTGAAAACGGGTTCGTTGAACTCTCTTCTCGCATAGCTGAACTTCGTGATGTCTTAATTCCTGAGGATGATAACGATGAGGCATGAAAGGTTCGCTTGCTTTATCCTTACGTATGGAAGGCCTAAGAATCAGCAAACGTATCGTTCACTTCGGAAACACGGGTATACAGGCCCTATTTATCTCATCATTGATGATGAGGATACGACAGGTGACGAGTATATTCGCCAGTATGGTAAAGAGGTGATCCGTTTTTGCAAGGAAGAGGCTGCACGACTTACTGATCGTGGGGATAATATCCAGAAGAAGAATACGGTCCTTTTTGCTCGGAATATGTGCCATAAGATAGCTGAGGGCTTGGGACTCGATTTTTTCTTAGAGCTTGACGATGATTATGACTCGTTTCAGCACAGATATGCAAAAGATGGCGTCTTGAAGTATGTATACCCGCAATGCCTCGATGATGTCTTCGATGCCTATCTCGATTTTTTAGAAAGAACTCCATCTTTAAGCGTCTGCTTTATGCAGAATGGCGATTTCATTGGGGGGGCTACTGATTTCACCAAATTGTCTGTGAAACGTAAAGCCATGAACGCGTTCTTTTGTAAGACGTTACGCCCTTTCAAATTCGTTGGACGTATGAATGATGACGTCAACACGTATGTCACTCTGGGGCATCGGGGCAAGCTTTTTTTCTCATTCGGAAATACCTCTATCAATCAAGCTGAGACACAATCTCAAGCTGGTGGGCTGACCGATATGTATCTTGAAAATGGTACATATATGAAAAGTTTTTATACTGTTATGATGTGCCCATCTGCTGTAAAAATATCGACGCTCAAAGATACGTATATGCGATATCATCATAAAATATCTTGGGTTCACTGCGCACCCAAAATACTCTCTCCTCGATATAAAAAGGTCGGTTCATGAAAACATGTCTGGTGACAGGTGGAGCAGGTTTCTTGGGGGCACATCTTTGCAGAGAACTGCTTAAAAAAGGACACAAAGTTATCTGCATAGACGATCTTTCAACCGGAAATATTAATAATATCCCCAATCGACTCAAAAACTTTCAGTTCTTTCTTCATGATATTTGTTCTTCTTTTGAGACTTCTGAGCATATAGACGAAATTTACAATCTCGCATGTCCAGCAAGCCCTTTGAACTATCAGGGCAAAAATGCGATCAAGACTACAAAGACCTGCGTACTTGGGGCATTGAATATACTGGAGCTTGCCAAGGTACATGGTGCGACGGTTTTGCAGGCATCCACATCAGAAGTATATGGCGAGCCGCTAGTCTCGCCTCAGCGAGAGACTGATAGAGGCAACGTCAACCCTATCGGCATCCGAGCCTGCTACGATGAGGGGAAACGCTGCGCAGAAAGTCTCTTCTTCGACTTTTATCGGGAAGAGGGGATCAATGTTAAGGTCGTGCGTCTGTTCAACACCTACGGCCCCATGATGTCGATAAACGATGGTCTGGTTGTTCCTAACTTCATCTGCCAAGCCTTACGGGGTGAGGATATAACCGTATACGGGGATGGTTCTCAGACACGCTCGTTTTGTTTCGTGCGCGATACAATATCAGGGATTGTCCGGATGATGGAGTCAGATAGTCATATCACTGGACCCGTAAATATCGGCAACCCCGAAGAAGTCACGATCTTGGAGCTTGCCAAGACTATAATCGAAAAGGTCAGGTCATCATCAAAAATCGTATTTCGGCCTATTCCTGAAGACGACCCTACACGGCGCATTCCCGATATTGGAAAAGCGTCTGTTCTTTTAGGGTTCAAACCCACAATTGGTCTGGATGAGGGGCTTGAAATGACGATTCCATACTACATGACTTTGCTCGGGGATATCTAATGAGTAGCGGTAGACCTGCGATAAAAAGATCTGGAACAAAGGCGGCGCTTGTTGAGGCAATGGCTCAATACGGAGTACCTCAAGATGAAATCGCGGCAAAGATTGGTATATCTGTTGATACGATGGTGAAGCTCTATAAGCAGGAGCTTATCACAGGAAGGACCAACGCCAATGTCAAAGTAGGAAAGCGGCTTTTTGAAAAAGCTATGTCGGGTGACACAACCGCTCTCATTTTCTGGGCAAAGACCCGTATGGGGTGGAGAGAGACTCAAAAAATCGATCTTTCCAGTTCTGATAAAACGATGTCGCCTGCACCAGCACTTGATCTTTCCCATCTTTCCCCCGATGCCTTGCTTAAGCTGACGCGGGAGGCTTTTAAAGAGACGGAGAGGAATGACGGGTGAGGTGCTTGCTGAAATTCGTTGTGCGTTGGCCCGGAGCTGTCTCGCGGCCTTTGTGCGCTACACCATGCCCGGCTACCGCATGGGCTGGGTGCACGAGGAAATCTGTTCCGAGCTGGATGCCTTTCTTGCCGATGTCGTAGCCGGACGTTCCCCGCGCCTCATGCTGACCATGCCGCCCCGCCACGGGAAAAGCGAGCTGGCCTCCCGCCGTTTCCCGGCTTACGCCTTGGGCCGCTACCCCGATCTATCCGTCATTTCAACGAGCTACGCCGCCGACCTGTCCTCGCGCATGAACCGCGACGTTCAGCGTGTCATCGACAGCCCGGAATACCGGGAACTCTTCCCCTGTACGGCGCTGTACGGCAAGAATATCCGCACCGTCGGGAACGGCTCTTACCTCCGCAACTCCGATATCTTCGAAATCGTGGGGCACGTTGGCTGCTACCGTTCCGCTGGCGTGGGCGGCGGCATCACGGGCATGGGCGGGCATATCGTCATCGTCGACGACCCGTTCAAGGACCGGGCGTCCGCCGATTCCCCGACCATCCGCCAGAACGTCTGGGACTGGTACACGTCCACGTTGTATACGCGCCTCGCGCCCGGTGGAGGGGTGCTCATCATCAACACTCGCTGGCACATGGCTGACCTCTCAGGGCGGCTGCTTGAGGCCGCCGCACGGGGGGAGGGCGACCACTGGCGCGTAGTGAACTTCCCCGCCATCGCAACGGAAGACGAGCTGCACCGTAGGGCAGGTGAAGCCTTACACCCTGAACGCTACCCGTTGGAGCAGCTTCTTGCCATCAAGAAAGCCCTTGGCACACGTGACTGGGAGGCCCTGTACCAGCAGCGGCCTACGCCAGACGGCGGCGCCATCTTCAAATCTGAGTGGCTGCGGTTCTGGCTCCCCAAAGACCTGCCGGAGCAGTTCGACCAGCTCCTTATCTCGTGGGACATGACGTTCAAGGACGGCGACGATACCGACTTTGTTGTGGGGCAGGTGTGGGGCCGCAAGGGGGCCGACCGCTACCTCCTTGATCAGGTCCGGCGGCGCATGGGATTTACGGACACGGTCGCCGCGTTCCGGGCGCTCGCCGCCAAATGGCCCGGCGCAGCCCGCAAGCTGGTGGAAGACAAGGCCAACGGCCCGGCGGTCATCGACGCGCTGAAACACGCCGTGCCCGGTATCATCCCCGTGGAGCCGGACGGCAGCAAAACGGCCCGCGCCCATGCTGTGACTACGTTCTTCGAGGCCGGGAACGTCCTTATCCCGCACCCTGAGCATTGTCCGTGGGCGCGGGAGTACGTCGCGGAACTGACGCAGTTCCCCGGAGCGCCCCACGACGACCAAGTGGACGCCACCACTCAGGCCCTCCGCGACTTCGACGCCAAACGCCCCATGTCTATCAATCCTGCTATCCTCACTCAACCACGTATAGGGTATCGCTTCCGGTAAACTCCGAACCTTGTTCACGGTGTAAATTCTTCTTCGCTCATAGCATGATGCCCTCATGAGCAAGAAGCGCACTTATCGCCACGCTACCTCCATAGCCCCGCAAGCCGTGCAGCCGTCGCGCCGTCTGAATCTCTCCCCGGACGTGCTCGGCGGCCTTGCTCAACCTTTGCCGCCTACGCCCGACGACATCAGCCGGATGTACGGTCCTGCGAAGACGCTCGGCGCGCCCGAAGAGGTGCAGCTTGCGATGGACGCGCGGCTTGCGGATTCCGGCGTCTACTCCCTGCTTCAACATTCGCTTGAGCTTGGAATCGGGATTGCCCCTCAGTTCATGGGATACGGCGTCCTCCAGAACCTTGCCCAGAACGGATTGATCCGGGCCTGTGTCGAGACGGTATCGGACGATATGACCCGCGCGTGGATTGAGTTCAAGCGCGAAGGGGAGGGCGGTGATGACGCTTTGCTTACCGACCTCGCACAGGCTTGCAAGAGATTGGGGCTCCAGCGTCTTTTCCACGAAGCGACGGAGCTTGTGGGGTACGAGGGCGGGGCCTTCCTTTTCATCGACACCGGGGCCATCGGGCAAGAGCTGGAGCGCCCGCTGAACATCAGCCCGTACTCGGCGGAACTGAAACCCGACGGGCTCCTGCGCTTCGTCGTCATCGACCCGGTGAACGTTTTCCCCGGCGACTACAACAGCCTTTCGCCGCTCGAACCAGACTACTTCCGTCCGCGCTGGTGGTGGGTGCTTGGGCAGCGTGTGCACGCCTCGCGCCTCATCCGGTTGGTGGCGAACGAATGCCCCGTATTGTTGCGGCCCGCATACAATTTTTTGGGCATCCCGCAGGCGCAAATCCTTTGGGACTATGTCCTGCACTTTCAGGAGTGCCGCGCAGCCGAATCCCGGCTCCTGACCAAGTTCTCGCTGACCGTCTTCAAGACGAAGATGGAAGACATCCTGTACTCAGCCGGGGGAACCGCGCAGATCGATACCCGCATCCGGTACATGATCCAGACCATGACCAATGACGGCGTGCTTGCCGTCGACAAAGAATCGGAAGACGTGGTCAAGCTGGAAACGCCGCTTTCCGGCGTAACCGACATTGTGCGCCAGTCCCTTGAAATCCTCGCCGCCCTGAACCGCACCCCTGCGGTCAAGCTGCTCGGCATCAGCCCGTCCGGGTTCAATGCCACGGGCGAATCGGACATCCGCAACTATTACGACCATATCACGAGCCAGCAGGAGAAAGTCCTGCGCGACGGCATCAAGAAGGCGCTCGACTGTATCCAGCTTCACCTGCGCGGAACCATCGATCCGTCCGTGACGTTCGACTTCGCGCCCCTCGGCGAAGAGGACAGGGCGGCCCTTGCGATGCTCCAGAAGACTAAGGCCGATACCATCGCCGTTTACATGGATCGAGACATCATCTCTCAGGAAGAAGCCCGGCAATCCCTTGCCAGCGACCCGGATAGCGGTTTTTCCGATATCGATCCGGCGGAAGTGCCGCAGGGCAACGGAATGCCTGACGCCCTGCCGGAAACCGGGGAAGAGGGATTGATGCCCGACATCGACGATGTGGATAAGGCCGGGGCCGTCTATGGCTAAGGTCATCCGCGCCATCAAGCCCAACGCGGGTATTCGGGCGAAATACCGGAAGCGGCTGGTATCTCTCCTCGACGAGATGCAGCGTTCCGTCGTGTGGTGGCTGCGCGCTGAGTATCGGCAGCAGGAAACTCGGATAGCACAAGATGCATCCCCGGCGAGTGACCTGCAAGACCGCCTCAAGCGCCTGTTTCGGTACTGGACGAAGCGGTGGAGGGAAAGCGCGGAGAGTTTCGCGCGGGAGTTCGTGGGCAGTACGAGGCGGCGCACGGAAGCCAGCATGAGGCAGGCCCTCAAGGATGCGGGCTTTACGGTGAGGATGGATAGAAGCAGGGCCATGAGCGACGTTGCGCGGGCTCTCTTCGAGGAAAATGTCAACCTCATCAAGTCCATCCCGCAGCACTATTTTACGGAAGTGACGGGGCTTGTACAGCGATCCGCCAGCATGGGCCGGGACGTGGCCTTTCTTACCGACGAACTGCACAAGAGGTACGAGATCACCCGGCGCCGGGCCGAATTTATTGCCCGTGACCAGTCCAACAAGGCGACTGAGGCCCTTAAGCGGGTGCAGGACAAAGAGCTCGGCATCACCGAAGGCATCTGGGTGCATGTGCCGGGAAAAAAAACGAGCCGCCATACCCACCAGATGATGAACGGGAAAAAGTTCGTCATCACGGAAGGACTCTACGACTCTGACGTGAAGCGCAAGGTGCTTTGCGGCGAGCTTCCGGGGTGCCAATGTACGTACAGAGCGGTAATCCCTGAGTTCGGGGACTAGGAGAAGCAATGTTCTGGGAAAGCAGTAAAGGCGATGTAGCAGCACTGAGAGAACGTATTGAGGCCCTAGAGTACAGGTTGGCTCTCTTTGAGGAGCGGGAATTCCGAAGCAACCCCAAATTTAGGAATGCCCCTCTCCCGCCTCATATCAGTTATCCCATCATGGATTACGAGCGCAGACATAGCGTTGAGGCCTGCCGGATGCTGGGCAAAAACTTTAGGACGAAGCGATGAATACCACTCTCATCTTCGACGCGTACCCCTCACAGCGGGAAACCGACGAGAACGGGTTCCTGCACGTCGGGGCGTCGCACATCACGAAAGCGACGGTGAACCCCTATTACGGGCGGGAGATTCCGGGCTGGCAGGAAGCCGGGCTTGACCCGGAGACTGTCTACTACGGCCTGCGCGACCCGGAAGAACTTCAAGCGTCGCTTGAAACATGGGCCGGGCTGCCGCTGCACATCGAGCACCATATCGACAGCGCGGAAGAACCGCAGAAGCTCACCCGCGTGGGCGCGGTGGGCACGGGCGCGGTCTGGAACCCGCCGTATGTGGATGCGCCGCTGACCGTGTGGGATCGGGCCGCCATCGACGCCATCGAAGACGGTTCCTTCCGGGAACTCTCCTGCGCCTACCGCTACGACCCGGATTTCACGCCGGGCAGCTACGAGGGCATCCCCTACGATTTCATCATGCGGAACATCCGCGGCAACCACGTCGCACTGGTCGAAGAAGGGCGGGCCGGGCCGGACGTGGTGGTGGCGGATTCTCATCCCACTTCAACGAAAAAAGGAACGCTTATGGGCAAGTTCAGGAAATGGTGGGGAGCTCAGGATGGCGACCCTGCGGTGGAACAGCAGGAAGTCGAATCCGCACAGGGCATCAAGGACTTTGCGGATATCCTTTTGAGCCTCCACAAGAAAAACCCCGTCACCGGGGAGATCGAGGACATCACGGAAGACGAGGATAAGGCGGAAGCCATCCGCAAGCTCGTCGCCGAACTGTCCGAAGGCATGGAGCCCGAAGAGGCCAAAAAGCTCGAAGATACTCTCTCCGATCTGGCCTATTCCCCTGCAACAGGCGACGAGAAGCCGGAGAAAAAGGAAGCGATGGACGAAGAAACCAAGAAAGCTATGGACGCCTGCGGGCTTGATGCGGAAGACCCCTCCGAGTCCCGCGCCTTTGCCGAAGGCGTGAAGTATGGCGAGGAACTGGAGCGCAACCCGGAAGAGCGCAGGAAGCTCGACCGTGAGCATGAGTCCGAGGGTATGAAAAAGGCTATGGATGCCTGCGGCCTCGACGCCGAGAACCCGCAGGAGAGCAAAGCCTTTGCCGAGGGCGTCAAGTACGGTGAGGAGCTGATCCGGAACCCCGAGGAACGGCGCAAGCTTGACCGGGAACACGAATCCGAGGGCGAACGCCGCGAGCTCGGCAAGGACGAGGACAAGGACGCGGCCATCAAGCGCATCCTCGCTTCCGTCCCCGACCTCACGCCGGAGCAGAAAAAGAAGCTGACCGACTCCCTCGCCGATCTCGCCTATTCCCCCGCGACCGGAGATGAAGACCCGGACGACAAGGGAACCGCTCAGGACAGGGCATTCCGCCGCCGTGGTCCGCGTCCTCTCACCGCAATGGACGCCGCCCGCATCAAGGCATCCGCAGTCGCCAAAGCGCAGGAGCATATGCGGAACCTCACCCGTGCCGTGCGCGACGTGCGCGGGCTGGTGGGCGAACTTGACCCGCTGTCCTTCGACTCCGCGTCCGACGTCTACGGCTACGCGCTGGAGCAGCTTGGGGAGAATCCCCGCAAGTATCCCCGGCAGGCATGGCCCGGTATGATCGATATCCTCCGCAAACAGAAGACGGCTCCTTCCGTTGCCCGTGACGCGGCCCCCGTCGGACGCATGTCCGGCAGCTTCGCCGGGCTTTCCAACATCACCATCGCCGAATAGGAGGCACACCATGCCTTTGCAGTCTCAAGTCAATCTCTCCGTCGCTCCCGGCGTCGCGGGCGACAAAGCGACGCCCGACCAGAGCATCTACACCCCGCTCAACCCTCTGGCGGCGGTGGCCCTCCCCGTCGGGCGCTTCGTCTTCCCGGTCGTGGATTCCGGCGTGATCGACAACACGCGGGCCACCAACGTCGCGGGCACAGCCACAGCCGTGCTCGGCTTCGTTGAGCGCGTCATCAACTACGTGAACTATGAAATTTTTTCTGACGGCACCCTGACCGTCCCGGAAGGCTCGAACCTTACCGTCGCCGTGAAGGGCGACTATTGGGCCGTTTCCACGACCAAGGCCACGGTGGGGCAGGCCGTCCTTGCCTCCACCGCTGACGGTTCAATCAGCACCGGGAGCCCCGACGGGACGCACCTCGATACTGGGTGGGTCGTCAAGACGCCCGGCGAAATCGGGGAACCGATCATCATCAGCAATTGGGGGCAGGCCGCAGCGTCTGGTTCCGGCGGCGACACCTCGAACCTGATGCAGAAAGATTTCAGCAACGCCACCGGAGCGCTCGGCGTGGCCAACGGCGGAACTGGCGCAACCACTGCGGAACAGGCCCGCACCAACCTCGGCGCAGCCGCCGCCGGAGCGTAGGAGGTACTACATGAATCCGACTTTTGAACAGGCCAAGCGCTACGGCTTCATCTTCCCGGGCGCCCGCATGTGGGCAACCCCGGAGAACCGCGCACGCATCGCGCAGGACGCCGCGCTCATCACTACGCCGAACACGACCGTCCCCGCCGAGCTTCTGGCGTATATCGACCCGATGGTCATCGAAATCCTGACCGCGCCCCGGCGCGCCCGTGAAATCTTCGGTGAAGAGAAGAAGGGCGACTGGACGACCCCGTACATGAAGTGGCGCGTCGACGAAATGACCGGGAAGACCGAGCCGTATTCCGACTATGCCAACGGCACGACTTCGGGCGTGAACTCCGAATGGCAGACCCGCGTGCAGTACGTCTTCCAGACGTCCATCACCTACGGCGACTTTGAAGTGGACATGTCGAGCACGGCGAAAGTCAACCTCGCGGCCTCCAAGCAGCGCGCGGCGGCCAACGTCATCGACATCGACCAGAACCGCTTCTATCTGCTCGGTGTCGCCGGGAAGGAAATCTACGGCATCCTGAACGACCCGAACCTCCCTGCGGCCATCACCGCCGGGGCCACGGGCACGGGCGGCTCCACGAAATGGGCCGACAAGACCACGGTGCAGATCTATAATGACGTCCTTGCGCTGTTCGCACAGCTCTCCGAGCAGTCCAGCGGCCTCATCGACAAGGATACCCCGCTGAAACTCTGCCTCTCCCCCGAACTGGCCGTTCGCCTCGGCGCGGCTACCGATTTCAACGTGTCCGTGCTGGATATGTTGAAGCGGTACTTCACCCGCATCGACATCGTGACCGTCCCCGAACTGCACAGCATGACCGCCGGGGAAACCATGTTCCTCATCGCCCCCGAAGTGAACGGGCAGCGCTCCGGCACGCTGGCCTTCGGAGAAAAGATGCGTGCAGGCCGCGTCGTGCCCGACCTGTCCAGCTTTCGCCAGAAGTTCGTCGGCACCACCTACGGCGGCATCGTGCTCATGCCCTTTGCGTTCGCGCAAATGACTGGAGCGTAGCCCCATCCTTCCCTCCATGCGAAAGCCCCAACCGTCTGTTTAACGGTTGGGGCTTCTTTGCATCTTTGGGCGGCATCATTGTGGCTGTGGTCAAGCTATTTCATCAGCGCGATGATTGCGGCAATGATCGCCACGGTTTGCGCCGTGATGATGCCCGCCACCCATTTGATGGTTTCGGCCTTGGCCTGTTGGATTTCCTTCAACAGGCGCAGTTCGGTTTCCCGCAAATCCCCCTTGGATGCGCTGGCACTCCTTTGGCTCTCGTCAAAGCGTTCCAGTACTTCCACTATGGTTTTCGCGGCTTCCTCGCCGACGGCCTTTTCAAGCTTTTTTCCATCATCGAACAGCAACATGGGGGAATCCCTCCGTTGGTAAAATCTTATATGATTCATTTAGGCTTGCCAAGGATTACCCTAGCATCATCCTGTTCGCGGTCTTCGCGGCACGGATGGCAAGGCGCATGTCGTCAAGTGCGGATTCGAGGTTTTGCCGGGCGGTGTAGGTCGGGGCGGTCATGAGCTGGACAAGCGCGTCAACGGACGTCTTCCCGGATGACGAGACGCACCGGAGCAGTTCGGGATACGTTCCCTGCGTCACCCGGCGGAACTCCCTTTCCAACCCATAAGCCCGTTCGCGGATCAGGGTGGCAAGTTCCCCCCAATCCTGTTCGAGCCGTTCAAGCGCCCTCACGCGGTCGCGGTATAGTGACGATGCGACGGGAAGCGGCGGGTACGGGAGCGCGGATTCTGCCGTGGGTATGGCGTTGATGGCGCGGACGCGGACGGAAAGCAGGAACTCGCGGGCCTCGGGCATAAGCCGGGCCGGGAGCTGGCTGTATTCCGCGATGCGGAAATGGCGGTTGTGCTTCGCCCAGATTTCGGCACGGGCCTTGCCCTGCACAGCGGCGGGGTAGGTCGAGAGCTTGGCGTCTACGATGAGCTTGAGCTCGGCACGTTCCGACGCGCTGATCAGCTCGTCGTTGAGCGTCACGGGCTGTTCAACGGGCAATTTTGTCTTGACCACTGCAAAAAATGTTTCTTCCAGAAGCTCAAACACATCCCACGCTCGATCAGAGTTGAGCATCTTGGCATGACGGGCCGCCCCGCGCTCAGTCCAGAGGGTGAGGGAACGAGAGTTCTTTCCAATCTGAACTGAGTTACTTTCGGTAACTCTGTTCTTGAACTCTCTTAAATCATTACCGGAAAGAGTATAGTAATGTTTCCCTTCGGTGAATCTTTCCTTATTGCAGGAAAAGTTCTTACGAATGGAAACAGCGTCCACTTCATACGCCTGCGCAAGCGTTTCGGTGGTAACAACGGGGACGCCTCGATGGGCAATCTGGGGGAGGGAAACGGAAGAAGAAAGCTGTGACATGTGCCACTCCTATGGATAGAGAGTTGGCACCGCCTACGAATAGCGATGCCGGGTGTTCGTAACTCCCCATAGGTGGAGCTGGCCGCCTTTAGCTTTCGCTTGGACATATCGGCCACACCCGGCAACAGATGCTTTTATAGCAGGAAACAGAAGGCAAAACGAGTCTTGACTTCCGAAAAGGGCACAAAAAAACGCCTGATGTCGGTGGCGGAGTCCGCCTATGGATGGTGTTACGAGCACCGTGAAAAAAAGACAGCACAAAACGTGGAAAATGTAAAGAGAAAAGCCCCGCTCAGGACGGGGCTTTAAAAAGAGTCTATCGTAATAAGCTGCAATCGTCGGCTACCACATTACCCAATGCCATACCTTTAACAGTGCACATGAGGGAAACTTTCCCCCCTTTTCTTAAAGACGCGGCAGAATCCGTTTGCCCGCGCTCCAAATCGGCAAAAATGTTTTCCAAGAAACCTGTCCCTTCGAGGGTCAATCTTGCCAGCCCGGTAACGGATTTGGATATATCATTTACTGTTCCAGTAATGATAATCTCTTTTCCCTTGTATTTTTGGTCAGCGGCAATTTCGTTGGACTTGTACTCACGAACAAGCTGGACAGACGTGATCCGAGGCATTTTTGCTATTCTCTCTTGCTCGGCTGCGGCCCGTTCAGCCTGTTTACGCTGTTTATACTCTTCATTGGCAGCTTCAATACGGGCCTTTTCTTCTGGGGTTTGCGTTATCGCCTTGAATGCTCCAATAGCGAGGAAAATAAGGAAAATATAGCCTATCCATTTGATAATTTTTTTCCCGAATATCCCTGATGAATTCCCTTTTTTCCTGTCAGCCTCAGTTACAGGGCGCCCGCATTTTGGACATGCTGTTGCGGAAGTCGAAACTTTGGATTTGCAATCCGGGCACTTGAACATAGCCATGTCTTTTGTACTCCCCAAAATATTAGTTATTTTTTCTTGCTGTGTTCTACAAAAACAATAGTCCCTTCCATCATCACAGAACGCATCAGGAATTTTTGAGGGAAAGCCTGCATTGTAACGATGTCACCTTTTTTAACCTTACGGAGATTAGGATCTTTCATATCGACGTAAATGTGCAGACCCAAAAGACCTGAACGATCTACAGGAACTTTCATATAGGCCTTTCCTAAAGCATCCTTTGAAACTCCCTGACATTTGAAAGTCACGATGACAGGCTTTCCCTTGAAGTCTTCATCGGCAACAACTTCGTTGTCCTCATAGGCTTGCCAAAGTTTTTTGGGGGAGCACTCGTAGCCCATGGCTTTTTCTACGAGAAGCCTTGCTTCGGCCTTGCTTTGAGGAATTTCCGAAATGGGAGCAGTTTCGACCTTACTGTCTTTCCTTATCTCTCCAAAAGCTCGGGCACCATCGCCCGGTTTTTTCCCTTCGTCGTAAATTAATATCTGCATTTGCTCGATATTGGCCTTTTTAAATTCTTCTGAGAGGATTGCTCCAAGTTTTTTCGTATCAAGTGGCGCCGAAGGATCTGCCCCCGTTACCACCAACAAGGCATAGCGTTCTGGAATGTTGTAACGTGTGGACATTTCTTCGGCATAAGCCGAGAGTGAGGCACAAGAAATGAAAAGTGCCGCCAGCATGAAAGTCAATGTTTTCATGTGTGCGTTGAACGTAGCCATATATTTCCCCCTAAGATTTTATAGATGAGGCTATCATGGCATAGGCCGTTCCAAAAATCCACCGCCGCCCCGAAAGGGGCTTTTGTTTTGCCCTATGCGAACCTTGTTCACGGTGTGCCCATCTCCTCCCATGCTGCATCATCTCCAAAATACTATGGAGGTGCAGCGATGGAAAATTCCCCCTTGGCTTTTTTCGAGCATGAACAGTTCGGTTTCCTTCGCGTTGTTGAGCGCAAGGTGCAACCATGGTTCGTGGCGAAAGACGTGTGCGATATTCTTGAACTGGGCAACCCTCGTTCAAGCCTTGCCCTTCTGGATGCGGATGAAAAGGACGTCCATAGTATGGACACCCCCGGTGGAAAGCAGGAAATGACAATCATTTCCGAACCGGGCCTGTATTCCCTCATCCTGCGTTCTCGCAAGCCCGAAGCCAAGGCGTTCAAGCGGTGGGTGACGCATGAGGTCATCCCCTCCATCCGCAAGACGGGCGGCTACCTGATGGCCAAGCCGGACGATACCCCCGAAGCCATCCTTGCCCGCGCCGTGCTGGTCGCGCAGGACACCATCAGGCGCATCGAAGCCGAGCGCGACGATGCGATCCGCACCAAGGCCGAAATCGGTTCCCGCCGCGAGGCCACCGCGATGGCAACCGCCTCCGCCGCCGTCCGCAAGGCTGCGGCTCTTGAGAACGAACTTGGGCGGGGCAGGGACTACAAGTCCGTGAAGGGCATCCCGTGGTTCCTTGACATCTTCGCGGATACGCCAGCCGCGTACTCTGTCGCGGGACGCAAGCTTTCCGATATGTCCCGCCGTATGGATTACGAAATCCGGGAAATCGAGGACAGCCGTTTCGGGAGCGTGAAGGCGTACCACGTCGACGTGATCGAAGCCTTCCGGCTGGCCCTGAAAAACGACCTGAACATGCTGGGCAAGTACCGCCTTCGCCGTGCCGCATAGCCGAACTTTGTTCACGGTGATTTCGTCCCGGCTCTTTTGCCATGATGACCAAAACAACGGAGGGATATAATGGCCAGACCCAAAAAGAATACCGCCCCGGAAACAGCGCAGGCGACGAAGACGGATACCGTGATGGTCGCCCTGAACCGGACGACCGGGATCACGTTCCCCATGCCCGACGGACGCAAGGTGCTCATCGAAGGCAACGCCGCAGGCCTGCGCGGAAAGGAAAAGGGCGTGCTGCCCGTGGGCGCGTTCGGGCTGACGCGGGTGAATGCCGACGATTGGGCGTACATCGAAAAGACCTATGGCCCGCACATGGAAATCTTCAAGTCCGGCCTCATCTTCGCGCAGGAGCGCAAGGCCGACGCTGTGGACGAGGCCGACGAAAGGGCGGAACTGCGCAACGGGCTGGAGCCCGTGGACGTGGAGAACGACCCCAAGGCGCAGACCGAACCGCTCCAGAGCAAGGCGGGGTTCTAAACCGTGGCTGTTGTTGTCTTTGACCCGCAGGAGTTCCGGGAGGCCTACCCGCGCTTCGTCGATCCGAAAACCGGGCAGCCCCTCCTGACCGATGCACAGCTTCGGCAGGCGTTCGACGTCGCCTGTCTGCTCTTGGACAACACGGACTCTTCCCCGGTTCCCTATGACCCGGTCCACGGCGTCATGATCCGCAAGACGCTCCTGTACCTCCTCGTCTGCCATTTGGCGACGCTGGCCTTGTGGCCGATGGGGCAGGCCGGGCCAGTGGCCTCGGCGACGGAGGGAACTGTCAGTATCAGCTTCTCCGTGCCCCAGAACACCGGGAAAGCCTTCTACGCGCAGACGCCGTGCGGACAGACGTTTTGGCAGGCCATCCAGCCCTATGCAGTAGGCGGGCGCTACTATGCCGCCCGGTATTGGCATCCGTGGGGGTAATGGTGTCCGGAGAACTCGAAAAGCTGCTCAAGCGGTACATTACCCCCGATATCGTCGTGAAGGCCGGGGTGCTCGAAAATGCGACGCGGGGCGAAGGCGGTACTCCCGTCGCGGAGTATGCGGCGTACAACGAATACGGCGCAACAATCGAAATCCCTGAGCGGACGCAAACCTTGTACTTCAAGCGGAAGCGTGACGGCAGCGTCGGGAATCGGTTCGTAAAGAAGGGCAAAAGCGATTTTGCGCAGGATGCGTCGGTCAAAGCCCACACCGTCACCATCCCCTCCCGGCCTTTCCTGCGCTCAACGCTCGATGCCAAGGCAGACGCATGGTGCGATAACCTCGCGGAAGCGTTGGAAGCCGGACGGACTCCGAAAGAGGCGATGCGGCTTGTGGGGCGCCGCATGGCAGACGACATTCAGGAGACGATCAAGAGCAATATGCCCCCGGACAACGCCGAATCCACCAAGCGCCGCAAAAACGCCAAGGGCGCGGGAAAGGGGACGCTCATCGATTCCGGAAGCCTGCTCAAGTCCATCAATTACGAGGTAGTCAAAAGATGAATCTCCATGAACTTGTGCGTCCGCTTATCGGCATCGTGAACCCTTTCCAGTCGGTCGTGATTCTCGTCTCCACAGGCTTCACCATAACCGCGCAGTATGAGCAGGTCCCGGCATGGGCCCCCGCCGTGGAAGTCATGGCGCAGCCGCAGCCTGTCGCCGACAAAACGCTGCAATTCCTCGTGCAGCAGCGCCAGAACACGATCTGGCACGATTTTTACCTTTCCGGGGACTGGTCGGCCCTTGATCGCCCGGCGGAGCAGGGCGGCGATCTCCTCTACTGGGATGGCGCCGAGTGGCAGGTCGATCAGGTTCTGGAACGCTGGAACCCCACGGCGGGCTGGACGAAAATCCGGTGCGTGAAGCTCAGGGAAACCGCGCCGCCGGAAGTCGGGGCCACGGAACCGCCCAAGGGAGAAGACGATGAGTGACGGCATCCTCGTGCAGGCCCTCGGCGATTTTTGTAAGCATTACCTCGGCGATTCCGCCGTCGTTGTGCGCGGCTACGTCAACCGCGTGAGCAAGCCGAAGACGAAAAACTACGTGCTCGTCACCCCGATGACCATGACGCGCCTCTCGACGAACCTGCACCAGACCGAGTGCGGCGGGGAGTCCATCGTGCAGCCGCAGCGCCGCAGGGTACAGCTCGACGTCTATGGGCCGACCGCCGCCGACCGTGCCCAGACGCTCGCAACGCTCCTGCGCGACGGCGTGGGGTGCCGCTTCCTCCAAACCTACGGGATCGCCCCTCTGTACGTCGAAGACCCGCAGGACATGACGCAGGCGGAAGGTGACGAGCAGTACAACCCCCGCTTTATGCTCAATGTGCTGATTCAGGCGAACCGCGTTGAACACGTTGAGATTGATACTTTTACCGACGCGGAACTTTCCGTGCATCCGCTGGCATAGCAAACACAGGAGGGCGCAATGAGCGTCAATGCCGACAAACTGGTTCAAATCATCCCCCGCATCATTGAGGGCGGCACTCCGGGCCTGACCTTCGCCGGGCTCCTGCTCTCGCAGTCCGAGCTTTTGCCCGCAGGCCGGGTCGTGCAGTTCGCCAGCGCGCAGGCCGTGGCGAACTATTTCGGCTCGCTCTCGGAAGAGGCGGGCATGGCTTCCATGTACTTTTCCGGCTACGTGAACACGACGAGCCTCCCGGACAAGATATTCTTTGCCCGGTACAACGGCGAGGCCGTGGGCGCATGGCTGCGCGGCGCGAAGTATACGGCCAATCTCGCCGCGTTGCAGGCCGTCACCAACGGCGCGATGGTCATTTCCATCGACAACACGCCGCACACGCTTTCGTCCGTTGATTTGTCCGCTGCGACCAGCTTCTCGCAGGTTGCGGACACGATCCAGACCGCGCTCACGCCGGCGGGCGCGACCGGGGCGAAGGTGACGTACTCCAGCCAGACCGGGGCGTTCCAGATCGACAGCCCGACGACCGGGGCAAGTTCCGCCGTGGCCTTTCCGACGCCGCCGGAAGCCGGGACCGACCTCGGCGCGCTTTTGCTGCTCACCGAGCAGTCCGGGGCCGTCCAGTCCGTCGGCATGGCCGCGCAGACGCTCCCCGACTGCATGACCAACGTGCTCATGTATGCCCGTGATTTTGTGACGTTCTCCACGGTTTGGGAACCCGAGCTTGACGACAAGATCGCGCTCGCCCAGTGGTGCGCCGGATATGACACACGTTTCGCCTATGTGATGTGGGATACCGACAACGCAGCGCAGGTCGCGGGCTCCACGGCCTCGGCGGGGTATCAGATCGCCAAGGTGCTCGAACTCGACGGTACGGTGCCCGTGTTCAACACGCCCGAGCTTGCGGCGTGGGTCATGGGCACGGCGGCCTCAATCAATTTTGAAGAGACGAACGGACGGCTCACCTTCGCATTCAAGCAGGGCGAAGGGCTTGCCGTAACCTGCGACAACGACGAGAACTATGACGCTCTGATCGCCAATGGCTACAACTGCTATGCGGACTTCGCCACGGCCTCCAGCCAGTTCAAGTTTTTCCAGAACGGGCAGGTTTCAGGCAAATGGGGCTGGCTCGACACGTACCTTGACGCCATCGCAATCAAAGACGGCCTCCAGCTTAACCTCCTTGATCTGTTCAAGTCCGTAAAGTGCATCCCGTATAACGAGAGCGGCTACGGCATGATCCGCACGGCCTGCCTCGACACCATCACGCGGTTTCTCGACTTTGGGGCCATCCGCACCGGAGTGACCCTCTCGAACACCCAAAAAGTGCAGCTTCTTGCTGAAATCGGGCTTGACGTTTCCCAGACGCTCGAAACGCAGGGCTGGTACATGCAGGTCAAGGACCCCGGCGCGACCGTACGCGGACAGCGCCAGTCCCCCGAATGCAAATTTTACTACATGGACGGCGGCAGCGTGCAGCAAATCGTCATGCCCGCCACGGCCATTCAGTGATGAGGTAAAACATGGCTGACAACTTCGGCAACATGACGATTACAGCGGCGAATTGCACGCTTTTCCTGACGGTTCCCGGGCTCTATGACAGCCCCGTGCAGATCGAGGGTTTCAGCACCGACGCGATGGTCAGCGTCGCCACGAATACCCCCATCGTCGCGGAAAAGGGCGTTGACGGACATACCTCCTTCGGGTGGGTTCCGACAAACAAAGAAGTGACAATCACTCTCGCGGCGGACAGCCCGAGCCGCCAGATCATGGAAGACTGGGCCACGTATCAGGAAACCGCCCGGGAAGTGATGCTCTGCAATGCCGAGTTCGCCATGCCGAGCATCAACCGGAAGATCACCGGGAAACGGGGCGGCCTCACCTCCGTACAGTCCAGCCCCAACGCCGCTCAGACCTTGCAGGCGAGCGCCTTCGTCATCACCTTCGACCAGTGGACCGCGAGCCCGCTTTAAACCGTGGAGGCCGTCATGCTCAACGAAAAGCTCATTGCCATCGAGAAGGGCCGCGACGCCGGGAAGACCTTCAAAGTCAAGGAAATGCCCGTCACGAAACTGGAAAAATGGGCCGCCCGTGCGCTGCTCGCCGTCTTCGGTTCCGAGATGCCCGCCGACATCCGGACGCTTTCCGCGTCTTCGAACACCGCCGCGCTGCTTTCCGCAGGGCTCCGGGGGCTCTCGGGGCTCCGGTGGGAACAGGCCGAACCGCTCTATGACGAGCTTCTCGGACAGATCTACCGCGTCCCGAACCCCGGCAAGCCCGATGACGCCATCAGGCTTACCCCGCAAAACCTCGACGCCCATGTCGAGGATGTGGGCACGATCTACCGCCTGCGTTGGGAGGCTATCGCCGTCTGTCTGGATTTTTTGCAGGGCGGCGAGGGCTTGACCTCCCGCCTGTCGCAGATCCTCAACCCCTCGGGCTCCGGGACTACGCAAACCTCCCCGGATGCGTCGGCATCCCGGTAAGCCGGAACCTCGCGACGTTGCACGAGATGCAGACAGTGTACGGCCTGTCCGATGCCTACGAGATGCTAGAAATCATCGCCGTGGACGGCCACAACCAACGCCTCTGGAGCAAATTCCATGAACGCAGGTGAACTCGTCGTTTCCCTCATCCTCTCCGCAGGGGCTTTCAAAGCTCAAGTGCAGAACGCCCAAAAAGGACTGGACGGCGTGCAGGCCGCAGCCGTTGACGCGGGGCGCGCGACATATGACGCAGGCGTCAAGGGGGCCCAAGGTCTTGGCCAGTCTGCCGATGCCGCCTCTTCGTTGCAAGCCGCCTTTGAGGAAGCCGTGCAAAAAGGCCGCGAAATCAGCGAGGTGACGAAAGAGTATCAGCGCCTACGTGAAGAGCTTATCCGTACAGGTGCGTCTAAGACTCGTCTGGACGCACTCGATGATGCGGCAAGGAAACTTGGCGTCTCGTTGAAAGAGACGGGAGATAAGGGCGCACTCAGCTTTGAGCGGCTCAAGGGAACACTCACGAAAGTTCTTGGGGTAATCGGTGGCGTTGCCTTTATCAAAAGTCAGCTCACGGAGTTTACCGACGCAGCCCTTGAAGTAGATACGGCGAGCAAGACTCTGGGAATGGACATCAAAGAGTTCCAAGGCTGGCAGAATGCAGCGGAAAAAGTCGGGCTCGAGACGCAAGATCTGGTTCAGCTTTTCGGTGACGTCAGCGACCGGATGTATGACGCCGTTCTCCATGACTCCGGTCCGTTCAAGGATGCCGTTGACGATATTGGAATCTCGCTCAAAGGCGTTAAAGAAGGGGCCACTTCATCCGCGGATATGCTTTTGCAATTTGCCAGAGCTGTAGAAAAAATGCCGAAAGACAAAGCGCACGGCCTTCTCACTCAGTACGGCTTCGATACTGAAAGCATCAAACTCATCATGATGGGAGAAAAAGAGCTTGAAAAGCTGATCAAAACGGGAAAGGAGAAGGCCCGTTTTGACAAACAAGATATTGAGAACGCACAGAAGCTACGGGAAGCGCAACAGCGTCTTAATACAGCTTGGCGCACCATCTCAGCCCTTTTCGCCAGTACAGTCTCCCCTGCGGTTACATTTTTGACTAATTTGCTTAGTGATCTCCTCGGGTGGGTGAAAGAGAACAAGCAGTTTGTAATCGTCTTCTTTACGTTATTAGCCGGGGTCATTACTACACTCATGCTTCCTGCATTGACAGCGATGGCGACGGCGGCGTGGGCTGCTATTGCACCGTTTACACCGCTGATTGCAATTATTGGTGCCATCGGGCTGGTTATCGAAGATCTCATTACTTATATCCAAGGTGGAGAATCTGAGCTTTCAAATTTTTGGTCAGTATTTGGATCTGGTGAAGAAATAGGGGCACAATTCAAATCATTATGGGAAGGTATAAAAAGCGTTCTTGAGAGTGTCTGGGAGGCACTGAAAGCCATTTCCAAGTTTTTCATACTCATCTTTTCGTTGACCGGGGAAGGGGTCATCGCGGCAATCGATGGGATATGGAAGGGGATCACAAAGCTTTATGATACGCTTGTCGAAATGCTGAATTGGGTAGCCCAAAAGCTCTACAATTTACTTCCGGACTGGATCAAAGACTGGCTCGGCGGCGATGAGTCTTCGCGACCGGAAGAAACGAAGGCTGAGGCCAAGCCTGGCGGCGTTGCCGATTCGATGCGGGTTGGTGATGTCCGCCCGTCTATTCTGCCGCCGCAGGTGCGCGCGGGAGATGCGCGTCCGGGAAACGTGAGCAACGTCAACAATTCTCGTCAGATGACGTCAACCACCAATGTGGGTGAGGTCAAGGTCTACACGCAGGCTACAGATGCGGAAGGGATGGCCCAAGGAATGGTTCCGGCACTTCGTAATCAAACCGCGCAAGCAGACAGCGCATTCGGGTACTGACATGGCATTCGGCGCGCTCCCGCCGGGACAGCCCGGCAACTGGTCGATTTTCGATAAAGACGGCGCCAAGGCCCTCGACTTCGACACGTTCTTTTCCTGCTCGATCAAGGCCGAGAACAAAATCGGTTCCAACCCCGTCGAGAAAGGGAGTTTCGCGGATTACAACAAGGTCGCTTCTCCCACGGCGGTGTCGGTCGTGCTGGGCCGCACGGGGAAGAGCGACGAGCTTGCGGCCTTTCTGACAGCGCTGGACAAGCTGGCGGACAGCACCGACCTCGTGAGCATCGTCACCCCGGAAAAGACGTTTCTCGACTACAACCTTGTCTCCTACGATTACGACCGCAAAGCCGAAAACGGTGTGGACAGGCTGCTTGTGGGGCTCATGTTGCAAGAAATCCGGCAGGTCGAGCCGCAGTACAGCAACGAAACGATAAAGCCAATCAGCAAGGCGCAGGCAAAGAATTCGACCGACGCAAGCACCACGGATGCCGGGAAACAGCAGGGGCAGACGACGCAAAAAAGCACACTGAAAAAGCTGCGCGAGGGGATTTTCGGATGATGACCGTACCACTCAGACAGGAGCCGAACCAGAGCCTTCAGATTGTGCTTGGGGAACAGAACTGTACCCTCCGGTTCATCTCCCGAGGCGTGAACCTCTACTGCGACCTTGCCATTGACCAGACGGTCATCTGGTCTGGGTTCATCTGCCGCAATCTCGTAGGCTTGAAGCTGTACGACTATCTCGCCTTCCGGGGGCAGCTCTACTTTGTCGATATGCAGGGCGAAGAGGATCCGCACTGGTCGGGCCTCGGCGACCGATTCCAGCTCGTTTATGTCGAAGAAGGGGAAACGCTGTGAACACGAGCTTCACCAAAAAGCTGCTTGAAGCGCACATTACGCTCTCCGAGGGCGGCTTCAACACGGCTACCGGGCAAGGTGCGAACACCAAGATCATCCGGCTCGGCATGGATGTGGACATCCAGAAGCCGGGCGGAAAAGAGAAGAACAAAGCCAAGGTCAAGATTTTCAACATGCCATTGGCGGACATGGAGACGCTGACGACGCTGGCGTTCAAGCCGTTGCAGGCGTCGAAAAACCGCATTGCCGTGTACGCGGGCGATGAAGAGCACGGAATGTCTTTGGCGTTCTCCGGCGACATCGTGAGCGCCGTCCCGAACTTCAATTCCGCCCCTGATCCCTCTTTCGATATTGAGTGCATCACGGGATACGTCGCCAGCATCACACCCGTGCCGCCGTTGACGGCGCAGGGCTCGCAGGACGTATCCACGCTCATGCAGGGGTTGGCAAAGCAAATGGGGCTCGCTTTCGTCAACAGGGGCGTGTCCGTTTCCATTCGCAATGTCGCTATCGTCGGGGGCCCGATGGAACAGGCGCAGCAGCTTGCCCACGATGCCCGTATTGACCTCATCGTGGACGATGGCGAGATGGTCATCTCCCCGCTTGCGACGCTTCGCAGCGATGACGGCGGCTCGACGCCCGTCTGGTCAGCGAAAAGCGGGATGATTGGCTATCCGAGCTTCGATAACGAGGGCGTGACGGTGAAAGGCATCTACGAGCCGAAGCTCCAGCTTGGCGGCCCGGTGCGCATTGAGAGCATCGTCCCCCGCGCGTCCGGCCTCTGGCAGATCGTAAGCCTGAGCCACAAATTGCAGTCCGGATACCCCGGCGCAACGCAGTGGGTAAGCCAGATCAAGGCAAGCTACCCCGGCGCGAAGCCGAAGAAGGACAAGAAATAATGCAGGGACAACGCGGCCTCTCGACAAACTCCAGCGAGTACAACGCGCAGGACTTCATGATCAGCCAGATGCTCGGGCGCATCGCAACGGCGGAACCCGTGCGCGTGGTTGCCGTATCCGGTTCGGGTGTCTCTCCGGTCGGCTTCGTCGACGTGCAGCCCCTTATCAACCTCGTGACTGGCGAGCAGAAGGCGCAGGAGCAGAGCGTGCTGTTCAAACTCCCGTACCTGCGCATTCAAGGCGGAAAAAATGCCCTCGTCATCGACCCGCAGCCGGGCGACATCGGCCTCGCCGTCTACGCCATGCGCGATACGGAATCGCTCAAAGAGAGCCGGGGCGCAGACGGTACCGTCAATCCGGGGTCAGCCCGCGCCATGAGCAAAGGCGACGGTTTCTATCTTGGAGGCTTCTTGAACGCCGCGCCGGAACGCTATGTGCTGGTCAATGACGAGGGCATTACCATCGAAGGCGTGGCCAAGCTGACGATGCACGGGGAAACATCAGTCCTGACGGCGGAAAGCGGCCTCACGATCAACGCCGACGTACGCATCAACGGCAGTATCACATGGACGGGCACGGCGCAGGGCGACGGCGGCCCGGCCCGGTTCTCCGGCGGCCTCACGAACGCGGGCGGCACGGTTGAGAGCAACGGCAAGGTTTTGGAAACCCATGTTCATACCGGGGTCGAGCCCGGCTCCGGCATATCCGGACAACCGCAGTGAGGTAAGTTTTATGCCTGATTTTCAGTACCAGCCCCCTACAGGCCCGCTTTCCGGAAGCGAATTCGAGCGACAAACCACACGGTTCTTTCAGCAAGTGCAGGGAGCCGCAGACGCAGCACAGTCTACCGCGATAGTTGCGCAGAACACGGCAAACGAGGCGATCGAGCGCGCTCAAGCCTCAAACCTTGTCGACGGGAAGACCACGCAGTCCGACGCGGGCGGCACGATCACGGCGAAGGACGTGGCGATAGGGGGGAACCTTGAGGATCTGGTGAGCGCGCGGGGGATATTCGATACGCTGACCAAGGGTTCCGTTGATTGTAATACGCTTACTGAGCAAGGCGTTTATGCCATCAGTCTTGCGGGAACCGTAAACGGGCCGGGATTTTCAGCTAAACTGGTCGTCTTCAACGGTAAAGGGAGTGTTTTTACTAACCAGATGGTCATAGCATCCGGCGCAGGAACCTCTGGTGCCATTCGTGTGGCATACAGATCAAAAAACAATGGAAACGTCTGGTCTCCATGGTCCGAGGGGATCTTGAGCGGGCGCGTAGGCGACGGCCTCCGCGTCAACAACGGCATCATCTCCGTCCCCGAATACGATGGTGCAACGGCATCGACCGCCGGGACGAGCGGCCTTGTGCCGCCCGCAACCGCCGGGCAAGCTAACTATGTCCTTTGCGGCGACGGTGAATGGCGGGACATAGCGACGCTTGTAGCCGCTGCTCAGGCTCGGCTTGCTGAATCTGTAAAAGCGGAAGAAGGGACTTCATGAATTTCCGAGCAGTTCTGAATATCCGCGCGCTGTCTAATATTCGTGATGAAGTGCAAGCATCTGCCGAAGTGGTAGATTCGGGGCTCCTATCTTTACGTCTTGATGAACAGTGGGATTTGACGCTCTCCGTAGGGGGCAATCTTGCTTCGACAGGGGGGACTGTGCGCATCGCGCAAGACGTCGCATCGTACGTGCGGACATTTCAGGGAGAACAGTACTACGCGCAACAAGACGGCATCCCGTACTTCATGCGTGAGCTTGGGGCTCTCCCTCCCGCCGAGCTCGTGCGGGCACGCTCGAATGCCCGTGCGCTTGAAGTCCCCGGCGTAGCGCAGGCTGATACGCAGCTTTCCCGGCTTGAAAAACGCAGCTTAAGAGGAACGATCCGCATAACTACAGAGACGGGGGAAACCGCAGATGTCGCAGTCTAGCATCAATTTTACCGAAAACGGCCCGGTCGTCCCCGATACCGCGACCGTTCGTGACGCTGTTGAAACGGATTGGCAAGCGGCCTTTGACAATCGGCTGAACCCAGACCCGGCAACCCCACAGGGGCAGCTCATCACGTCCGAAACGGCTATCGTGCAGGACAAGAACAGCCAGCTTTTGTTCCTCTCGAACATGTTCAACCCGGAGACTGCGGAAGGCATCTATCAAGACGCGCTCGCCAAAATTTACTTTCTGACCCGGCAGCCCGCACGCTCAACGGTCGTCCCCTGTACCTGTACGGGGCTTCCCGGAACCGTCATCCCCGGAATCGGCAGCGAAGCCCCGGCGCTTGCAAAAGATGCGGACGGGAACATTTTGGTCTGTCAGACGGGGGGGACGATCCCCCAATCCGGCAGTATTATCCTTGATTTTGCCTGTCAGGTTCCGGGGCCTATTGAAATCCGGCAGGGAACCGTGACGACGATCGTGCGTACTATCCCCGGATGGGATACGATCACAAACGCCGATGGGATTACCGGGCAAAACGTCGAGAGCCGGGCCGCATTCGAGTCCCGGCGCTACGCCAGCGTCGCGAAGAACGCCCGGAGCGTTGCCGCCGCCGTCTATGCCAACGTCGGCGATCTGGATGGCGTGCTTGATGTCTGTGTGCGCGAGAACAAAACCAGCGCGCCGCTTGAAGTGCAGGGCTGCACGCTTAAGCCGCACTCAATCTATGTGGCTGTCGTCGGCAGCGCGACGGATAGTGATATTGCTGAGGCCATTTACGCCCGTTGTTCAGCCGGATGTGATTACAACGGCAACACCAGCGTCACTGTGACTGATCCGGTAACCGGAGCGGTCGAAACAGTGCTCTTTGAGCGCCCGGAATCGCTCCCGGTGGGCATTCAGGTGACTATCCGCAAAAATGCATCAATGCTGAGCAGCGTCGAAGAGCTCATCAAGTCCGCCGTTGTCGCCGAGTTCTACGGAGAAACCGCTGACGCCTGCGGAAATACGGGCCAGCGCGTTCATATCGGGGATACGGTGTATGTAAGCCGCTTTTATTCCGCCGTGCTCGGAACGGGCGTCACCGACTTGGTGAGTATCGAAATCGCGGCGCCCGTTGACGAAGGGACGCCGACATGGGGCGACTACATCACTATCAATATAGATGAAGCCCCCACGCTCGTCTCCGATAACGTCACTGTAACTATCATTGAATCGAGGTCGGGCCGTGGATAACTGGCGCGAAACGCTTCTTTCGCAATACGACAACTCGGAGCGGCTGCTGGCGCTCATCGAATCGATGAATACCGCCATTGAGCCTACGGCAGATATTGCGGTGTTCTATGAGTCCGTCTTTGACCCCCAAACGGCGTTCGGATGGGGGCTTAACGTGTGGGGGCGTATCGTCGCCATCCCACGGACGCTTGAAGTAGAGGCGACGAATATCAAACCGTTCGGTTTTACGGGATCAAACCTCAGCAACTTCGGGCACGGCCCGTTTGCTTACGAGAGCAAGTCGAACACTTTTGTCTTGCAAGACAAGGCTTATCGGCTCTTGATCTGGATGAAGGCCGCTTCAAACATCACTGACGGCAGCCTTCTTGACCTGAACAAAATCGTCCACTGGCTTTTTTCGGCGCGTGGCCACATCGCCGTAGTGCATGTCGGTACAATGAAAATCCGCTACGTCATCGGGTTCAAGCTCCAGCCATACGAACGGGCTCTTCTCCTGCGCGATGACGTGCCCCCAAAGCCTGCTGGCGTTGGCTATGACGTCTATCAGGTCATCCCGAAGCATACTTGGGGATTCGCCGGTTCCGGTGGTCAAAATTTCAACAACGGCGTTTTCCAGCCATATGGAGGCCCTGTAGATGCCTATTCCCTCGACTCCTAGTATCATGCCCAATGTCTTAGGGTATGCAGCTGATACCGTGCAGATCCCTGAAACGACCCCGATAGGTCAAGGCATTCCGTCTTTCCGGGATCTCTTCCCGTTCATTACACAGGTCGAACCTGATGCAGGCGGCGTCATGGTCGAACGGGCCTGGATGAACGCGCTTTTCAACTTACTTGGGCAACACGCTTTTTTTCAGCAGTCAGGTAGCGTATACCCATGGCAGGGCGTGAAAGGTGACTTCCCCGGTCTAAACTATTTGACTGGCGCGCATGTGCTGGGCGTTGACGGAAAGGAATATATCGCTAATATGCCCAACGGCCCGGATTTTAGGGTGGGTCCCGTGGATCCTGTGACGGATACCGGATCATGCTGGAGACTGGCTGCCCGGCGTATTATATCAACTTTGACCATCTATGTGCGTACAACAGGCGATGACGCAAATGATGGACTAACCCAGCAAACGGCAAAACGCACGCTAGTCGGTGCGGTAGCTGGGTTGTCTGCATATGAACTGGCTAGTGCCACTGTAACCATAGATGTCGGAGCTGGTAGATTCTCCGGTGTGGTTATCTCTCGTTCAACAGCAACGGCGGCAAGTATCAATTTTCAGGGTGCAGGTATCGAGCAAACGGTCATTACATCTACGATACAAATTGAGAACTCTCGCGTAAGATTCTATAATATGGCCTTCGATATTTCTGCAGGATTTATCGCTATAGAGGCTATTATGGCGGGAGTTGCCGATGTGTATAGCTGTAAATTCAATGGACTTGCGATAGGAGCGATAGGGGTAAATGTCCACTCTGGGGGAATAGTGGGCATTCGCGGCACAACTACCGTAAGCGGTAGCTATGGTCGCGTGCTGAGCTCTTTCTCACCGGGATCATCTATCATTCTTGAGGGGGTGATCAACGCCTCCGGCAGTATAGGCAATTATAACTCTCTGGATGGGACCTTCGCATTCGCCAGCGAATGCGCTAGCATTGTTGTACAGTCCGGCGGTGTCGCTACTATTGCTGGAACAATGACGGGCGGGTACAGATACTTGGTAGACCTCAACGCAATAATCCGCACGGGCGCTTCCGGTCCAACCTTTTCCCCTGGCAGCCCGGCGGGAGCAGCAGCCAATGGAGGCGTCTATGTATAGCGAAAATTATTGGTTACTGGATGATGGCCGTGTCTGGTCGGGGAAGCGGTCAGGCTTTGTGTCCGCTGATGACCGGGAGTTTATTGATTGGCGCACTGCGGGCAATACGCCCTCCTGTGCACCGGACGAAGAGGGCAATGCCACAGAGGAAGGTCTTGCCGCCGCTTTGCGTTTTTATGGTTTGCCTCTGGGGGAGTTGGTCACGCAGGAAGAAGTGCAACAGCAATTCACCGCTGCCATTCAGATGCACTTGGACAGTTTTGCGCAAACCCTCAACTATGACGGGATTATAAGCGCAGCAACCTACGCCACCAGTACTATTCCAAAATTCGCTGCGGAAGGCCAGTATGCCGTAAAAGTGCGAGACGCAACATGGGCGACCGGGTATGCAATCATGGACGCCGTACTTTCCGGCCAGCGCCCCATGCCCACCATTGAAGATGTGATCGCGGAGCTGCCATCGTTGGTATGGCCGGAGGGTGCGGAGCGGGACGGACAAAGCGCATCATAATCTCCATCGCTATGAGGCATATCATGAGAGGGGGATTTTCTATACGTGATTCTATGCGTGATTTACTTTGTGTAGATGTTTGGTGTATACCAGTTTGTACCGTAATATCCTTTGTTTTTAGCTAAATGCGTATACATAGATACCCATGCACAAGATTGGAAATCGTGTGTACTCAAAAGGTACCGGGAGTTCGAATCTCCCCCTCTCCGCCATAAATTTTGAACCCACTGGAAACAGTGGGTTTTTTCTTTTTGGCATGAGCTTTATTCCCGTGGATACAGTTCAGGGATACATTTGGAGCTCATCATGCCATCTGTCGGGGCATCTTCTCACTCCCGGTACCGTTCCTACCTGACGACCCATCGCGGTATTCTTTACTTCCGCATTCTTGTTCCCAACCATCTGCAATCACTGATAGGTAAACGCGAGATCAGACGTTCTTTGAATGGGCTGGACAGTCGTAGCGCCCGTACCAAGGCGTTGCGGCTCTCGCTTGCTGCCCAACATTTTTTTGCCCTGGCTGATGATCTTGCCCATGAACGGATACATTCCGTGCAGGAAAAAGCTATTCAATTATCTGGTATCACAAAAGAAAACATCAAATCTGTGGGTACATTTCTATTCGACTCCACACTGAAAAAAGACCTGTCTCCCGCTTCTTTGACTCTCCTGCTTCCCTCTTTTTTGAGGGCGCAGGAAGGAATTGCCTCTTCTACAAAAGTTTTTTCTGAAAAAGTTGAGGCTGCCGAGGTTGGTGGGGCAGGGGAGGAGCGTTTTTCTTTTCCAAGAGAAGAAACGCCTTCCGTGGAACCAACAGAGACAGTTCGCCGCAGAATCAAGTTGGAGAAGAAGGGTAGACTTCCGAATCTTAGGGAGGCTTTTGATGCCTACGTCAAAGCCAAGACGCTCACATGGTCAGCCGCAAGTGCCAAGGACATTCCTCCTCAGGTACGACAGTTCGTGGAAATCGTGAGAGAGCTGGAGCACGGTCGGGATATTCGCGTGGATGAGCTTTCCCGTGAGCACATCCGAAGCTACTTCGATACGCTGAAATACCTTCCCTGCCGCCTGTGCGGGCAAAGACAGTTTACGGGCAAGGGCTGGCTTCAGCTTGCCGATATGGGCCGCTCCGGGCAGATCGAAAGGCTTTTGAGTGTGAAGACGATGGAAGTCCGCCAGACAAACGTGCGGAGCTTCGTCAACTGGTGCGAGCTGGAGTATCGCGGAGCTGTACAGGCCAAATACGTAAACTCAGGGTTCCCGAAAGTTCTCTCCGACAAGGACATCAGACGAAAAGGAGTGAAGCGAGAGGCGTTCACACAAGATGAGCTGAAAGCTCTTTTCGGGGATATGGGAAAGTACGTTCAGGCAACGGAAGGTGTGCCGTCACGCTTCTGGGCTCCGTTGATTGCGCTGTATTCCGGGATGCGGCTTGAAGAGATTTGTCAGCTCCACCTTTCCGACATCGTAAAGGTGGATGGAGTGCTGTGCTTCTCCATCAATGAGGAAAGCGGAGGCTCCGGGTATGTGAAGCACGTCAAGAGCTCTGCTGGTATCCGCAAGGTGCCTGTCCATCCTCATTTGTGGGATGAACTCGGACTGAAGAAGTTCGTTGCTTCTAGATGGGCGAAAACGCCGAAGGAAAAATACGCATCAACCTTGCTTTTTCCTGATTTACAGGAAAGAGTGAACGCCGTGAACCATGCCACTGTGAAGCTCGGTTCCGCCCTGACGCACTGGTTTACGCGCTATCGTCGTTCCGTGGGAGTGGGTGGACAACATGGTGAGCCGAGCACCAAGGCTTTCCATAGTTTCCGCCATACGGTGATCGAATATCTGCACAAAGAGGCCCGTGTGGACCTTTCCATGCTTCAGGCCGTTGTTGGGCATGAGATGGTGGATATGGGGGTCACTGAAAATTATGCTGGTGACTGGCCTGTGAAGGTGTTGTTGACCGATGTCATAGCCCGTTTGCACTGGGAATTAGATTAGAGATAATCAAGATAGATAATAGGATTGGTTTGGATGTTTGAAGAATATATCCATTTTGAATGGATACCCTGTTTTTATTCAGCGTAAAGAAGAGCAATATATTGTAACCTATTTAAATAATAGAAATTTATTTTTTTAGAAATGCGATTGACATAAAAATCTATGAGTATAATATTCAAAATAGAAATTTTATCTGAGGAGGTGCTATATGCCACAGAGTAAGTAATTAAAATTAATTGATATTAAAGTTTGAATATATTCCAAAGCCTTTTTTAGGGCTGTTTTTGGACTTCAATAAGTATTGCACTATACTTATTGAAGTTTTTTGTTTTCTAGCCCCCCTTTGTATTGAAGTAAAAAATGTAGCTTTTTTGATGGTGAAATAGAGTCGATGAAAGTCACAATTCTAAACGGGTCTTCCTTTTGGGAGGTATGGAAGGCATGTGCTTTATAGGCGTGAGGCGTTTTTGTGTGGAACTTCGAAATATTGCATAATAGTAGGTGAAAAAATGATTACAATGAATAATGCTTTAACTCGAAAGTTTGAACAAGCTTGGACTATAGATTTTGTCTATCGTCTCGCCGACCTGCACTGGCGCGAGTGGGGCTCCCGGCTCGGGATCGACATACGTTGGTTGGGGTTTTCGCCGTACAGGTCCCCTGGTAGCGAGTTGATTTGGCAATGGGCATCCGCCAACGGAATCCCGGGCTCCGAAGCTCCTCTCGAAATGGCGCGGCGACTGGGCCTAAAACTCTATTTGAAGCAACGACTCCTTTTTTCGGAGAAAGCCAACTACGTTCGTCTTGGCGCTGTCCCTTTTCCCCTAGAGGGTGATATTCTTCCTTTGGAGCCACTTGGTTTCCGGCGGGAGGCGTTCTTTCCGTACACGACCCCTGATGGAAAGAGCGCAAGCGGGGGAGTTGCCTATTTACGAGACGATGAGGGGAATACAATCCGGTTTCCCGTCACCCCGTGGAAAGACGAATTTCATACGATTCTGTGGGATTGGCTCTCTTCCACTCCCTCTGTTCAACATACACGAGCTTTTTGCCCATCGAAACGACACAGTCTTTATCCTGCCGACAGAGCAGGATGTGGACTGGCTCCTTAAGAATGCGGCTTGGCTGGCATCTCGGTTTCCGCTGACGACATGGCCCGGAGGGTTACAGGAGACTCTTCGGGATGCCGATTGGGGGTTGCTCGCCTCGCGCAAGGTTCTCATCGTCGTCCATCCTTCCTCCGATGGTGCATGGATCGCAGATACTCTTTGGGGGCAACTTGAAAAGGCCGGAGTTCAGCAGGTGGGCTTTGTCCTGCCTGAAGCTCAGATCAAGGAGACAGGAGACTGGCGGAAGCAGATCGCTATGGGGCACGACATCGGTTGTGTAATTCTTAAGGATCGGGCTTCATCGCGGGATACGTTCCTCATATTTGCCGACCGGGAATTCGGTCTAAAACTCGATCCGGAAAAGGAACAGGCTTTGCCTTTGGAAGAGTTCCTTTCCCTCCCTGTCTCTGAACCGATTTGGCTGATTCCCGAACTCCTTCGGGTAGGGGATCGCGTGATGGTATACGGCGTCGCGAAAAGTGGAAAAACGACATGGATCGTCCATGAAACCCTGCACATGGCTGCGGAGGGACATCGTGTCCTGTATATTGATGGAGAAATGGGTGTTGGTGATTTCCAGGCCCGTTTGGAAGCTGCCCTTACTGGCACTCAAATTCCTGCCGGATTCCGTGTCCTGTCTTCCCGCGCTTTGGGGCGAAGCTTGCAGTTGGAGACGCCGGAGGAGCAAATGTTCGTCCTCCGGGAAGCAAAGGACGTTGAAGTCGTCGTGTTCGATAACCTTCACGCCTTGTTCCCATCGTCGCTTCAGGCGGGGCCAGAAAGCTGTGAAGTCCTCAATCATGTGGTTGATACTCTCCATCTTTCTGGAAAAACTGTCATTTTTGTCCATCACAGTTCACGAGGGGGAGCTTCATTTGGCTCTTCTGTGAAGGAACTTGGGCTTGAATTGAAGCTCAAGGTCACGAGGAAGGATCGGGACATCTCCATTACGCCGGAGGCTGCGCGTGGACTGAGCCCGGAGCAGCTAGTGCCTCGGCATTTCGTCATTCCAACTCCCGGCCTGTGTTTGGAGGAAGGGGTATCCGTGAAGGCTCTTCCTGCCGCTCCTACGGAGGAAAAGGAAGAAGACGAACTTGATGTGGCAATCCGCCGCGAACTGGAGGCTAATCCTTCAGCCTCATGCCGTGCCATTGCCGGGAAAGTGGGGGCGAGCAAATCTGCTGTATCCGAACGGATGAAGAAGATTAAGGCGGCGAAGTAACCTTGGGGAGGGGCTCCGGCCCCTCCTCAACAGGATTAAAGGTAATAGTTATGAATAGGCAATATATTTTCTGGGGACATTCTGATCCTCCACATTGTGAATGGCATATCATTCCAAACACTCCAGAAGATCGAGCAACGGCTATTCAGGCTGGTGCCACGGCTTTTTCGACTGTGAGCTTCTCGGCTCCTCCTGAGAAGGGCAAGCCCGAACCGACCCGCTTCGGAGATCTGATCCTTGACTTCGATTCCAAGGATGATCCCAAGACAGCCATCATGGAATTGATCTATTTTGTAGAGTGGTTGATCAGCGAATATGATGTAAATCCCCGCTTTCTTCAATATTGGATATCCGGGGGAAAGGGATGCCACCTGTTGATTCCGGCGAGGATGTTCGGAGGAGAAGAGGGCGATCCACTTCTTCCCCGTATCCACGAGAAAATGGTTCACGAGATCAATGAGGGAAGACACAATCCCCTTGCCACCAGCATCGATTTTTCGATGTACCCGATGGGAAAAGGGAAGCTTTTGCGGATCGAAAACATTCGCCGTCGGAATGGACGGTATAAGGTTCCTGTCCGGTGGGATGAGCTCAACGATATGCCTTTGGAAGACCTACTGACTCTGACTGCCACGCCACGGCAGGTAGAGCTGGCTGATACGCATATTCCTCAATCGGAGTCTCTGACGGATCTGTTCCTCCACTGTCAGGTCGCTGTACATGCGGGAAGTAGCTCTCGAACGCAGACTCGTGGGGTTGAGGCGGTTGAGAAAGAATGTACCTTTATTAGGCATTGCCGGGATGATGCCGCAACGCTTTCGGAACCCGAGTGGTACGCGATGATCACGAACCTTGCCGTTCTTGGTCCAGTTGGGCGTGAACTCATACATAGCTATAGCCGTTCCTACTCTGGTTATTCCGTTGAAGAAACAAACAAAAAAATCTGTCATGCACTGGAGAGGAGTCCCATGACATGTACGACCATCAAGAATATTTGGGATTGCGGTAAAAACTGTGGTGTGAGTAGTCCGTATCTTTTGTACCGAACGACACAGGGGAGCAAACCTACAGCTGGTGTTTTTGCTCTTGAGGAGGATGGTCTTTATTTTCGTTCCGACCCCGCCGATCTGTCCCAAAAGGGGCTTTGGCTCTCTTCCTCAATTGAAGTCGTTGCCCAGACGAGAGATCCCCTGAACGGTTCATGGGGACGGCTTGTAAGGTTCCATGATGCCAATGGCGTCCTCCACCAACTTATCCTGAGCATGGCAGAGTTGGGGGGGAATGGAGACAGTGTGCGACAGATGCTGTTGGAACAGGGACTTCGAATTTCACCGGACAAGACGGCTCGGAGTCTTCTCATCCGTTTTCTGAACGATTCAGCTCCACAGATGTTCGCAAGGATGGTCAAAAAATTCGGATGGATCGGGGATGTGTATGTCCTCAGGAACATAGCCTATGGTGGAGCAGAAGGAGAGCTTTTCATCCCAGAAGCCCCACAGCTATCGGATATTTTCGAGCCTTCTGGAACTCTCGAAGATTGGCAGAAAAACGTGGCGATTCCCTGTTTCGGCAATCCGCTGCTGGAATTGGCAATTGCTTTTGCCTTCACAGGACCGCTTCTCGAACCCTGTGGCCTTGAAGGTGGTGGGCTTCACTTCTTTGGACCTTCTTCCTGCGGCAAAACGACTGCCCTCAAGGTGGCAGGTTCTGTCTGTGGCGGTGGGGGGAAGTACGGTTATATCCGTCAATGGCGGGCTACCGACAACGCCCTTGAGGGTACTGCTGCAACACACTGTGACAACCTCCTCTGTCTTGATGAAATCGGGCAGGCATCCTCGCGTGTCGTGAGCGAAGTGGCCTACATGTTGGCAAACGGCCAAGGAAAGGCCCGCGCCAACAAGGATGGAAACGCCAAGGCCATACGGGAATGGCGGTTGTCCTTCATGTCTACGGGGGAGCTGACGCTTGCGGACAAGATCGCGGAAGACGGACGAGGGCAAGTCATGGCTGGACAGGCCGTCCGTGTGCTGGACATCCCGGCGGACGGTGGTGCTGAACAAGGTATTTTTACGTGTATTCCTAATGGATTGGATGGTGATATATTCAGTCAACAGCTGGTTAGAGCCACAGGACAATTTTATGGAACCCCACTCCGAGGATTCCTCGAACGTCTTGTCGATGGGCTCGAAGAACATGTCTCTGACGTCGAAAAAAAGATTGCCGACTTCGTTCGGAATGTGTGCCCGGAAGGTGCTTCGGGACAGGTCAAACGTGCGTGTCAGCGATTCGGACTGATAGCTGCCGCAGGAGAAAAAGCCATCAGCTTTGGTGTCCTTCCGTGGCCTGAGGGAACGGCCTCGCGTGCGGCCCAATTCGGTCTTTCCGCATGGATCAAGGAGCGCGGAGGAATCGGGGATATGGAGATCGAAAACGCTCTGGAGCGGATCAAGACCTTCTTCCAGAAACATGCGGAGACTCGTTTCCGCATGCTAGATTCCTGCGGACAGTTGGGGTATGCGCCCTCTAGTCCGGCTGGATATGTCTGGGAAGAGGATAATGGGGAACGTATTTTCCTCGTGGAGCCCAACGTATTCCGGGATGAACTTTGTCGTGGAGTAAACCGCCAGGTCCTGCTGGGAAAACTCAAGGAGTTTGGTTGGCTCGCTCGAAACAGATACGGCATGTTGATGGAGACGAAGTGGATCGGGGGACGAAATAAACGGGGTGTCTGCTTCGTTCCTCAGAGATGGGAGGAGGGCGAGATTCCTCATAGCTCGCATTATGTTACAAAACGTTGAGCGTAGATCGTATCCATAGTAATTTCTGGTGAGTAAAGAAGGGAGTCCTCCTCAAGTTGGAGGGCTTCTTTTTTATCATGTGTGCGGGATTCTGTGCGTTTTGAATCTGTCCGGACTGTCCAGAGTACCCGTCCAGTCGAGAGAAAAGGCTGTCCGCACAACGCACCGCACGCACAATATGAAAATAGGTTATTTAGAGAAACTTTCGATCACTGTCCAAGTCCTTTCCCATGCCCGAGCGACCATCCCCTCAAATTTCCGTACTGCGGCGGTGGAGCCCAAAAGTTCCGAGCCTGAAACAAGTGTCCCACGTTCCCGCTGATGTTCGGCAAGGAGCGTGATGTATTCCTGCCTCCATTCCTTGGGAATAATGATGGGGGGAAGTCCTGCTCGCAAAAGAGGAAGATTTGAGATAAGGCGGGCTAGCCGTCCGTTGCCGTCCGCAAACGGATGGATGTGGACAAAGGGAATATGCAGTCGTGTATATATGGATGGGGCATTTTCCCGCGTCACTTGCTGTTTGTTGAAGAAGTGTAGCCAGCGGGCTATAAGCACAGGCACGTCCTCAGGAGAGGCATACTCCATCCAGACGGCTTTTCCCTCACTGTCTCGGCTGTATGTCCCGTTTGGAGCGTTCTTGAAAGCCCCAACTGGAGCATAGACGTCAATAACGGTTTCGGTCTGTATGAAACGGTGCAGGGTGAACAGATGCTCTTGGCTAAGCGGGGCATTGGTGATGACAAGGTGTTCCATCCATTTGAGCGCATCCGCATGGCCCTTGATTTCGCAATGCTCTCGAAACGACTTCCCTGCGACGGTCAGCCCTTCCCGTAGGAAAAAGTCGGTGTCGCCAAGCGAGAACGTATTTCCTTCAAGTCCGGCGGACGCACATGTCCATTCGGCAATCAGGGCGTCTTGCAAGGCTGCCCGCCTGTATTCGGGAATGGCGTCCAAGCATTGGAAAAGGTCTGACATTACCGTCCATCCCTTTGTGCCCCTCAAGGGCAGTCTGGTACTCATGGGAAAATCCCTATTACGCTTCCCCGCAAGAGTAGCCGAGATGGTCTGCGAACTCAATCTGCAAAAAAAGTTGTGCGTGCGGTGCGGTGTGCGGACGCTCTTTTTGCCGGTGGACGAGAGCTTTTGGACAGTCTGGACGTGTCCAAAACGCACAGGATTTCGCACGCACGCCAAATCTGTACGCAACGAGAGAATTTCGTATGTAACATATTAACTTTTCATGAATATTTTTTGAGCTTCTTTTTGTCTTCCCGTCTGTCCGGGAGAATTGATGGTTCAGCTCTCTTATAGAGAGCTGAACCTCATGGACAGGAAAAATCAGATTTGACTGGCTGGCAGACTCCACACGGTGTCGGATATGGGAAGAGCTTCCTGACACAGGCATATGACGTTTCCCTGCCCTACGGTCATGCCCATTCGATTCAGTGTGGCGAAATGCCGGATATCGTCTCTTCTCGGTGAGGCTGTCTTCTTGATCTCCAGCGGATAGAGAGTGCCGTCTCTGACGAGGAGTCCGTCAAGTTCCTTCCCGTCCTTGTCACGATAAAAATACAGCGGAGCTTCCTGCCCTGCGTACCACCAACTCTTCAGTATCTGCCCCATCACCCACGTCTCGAATAAGGCCCCTGACATGGCTCCTGCCTCTGCGGTCTCCGGGGAGGTCCATCCCGTCAGGTAGCATACCAGTCCTGTATCCAGAAAATAGAGCTTCGGGGTTTTAACCAGCCGCTTGGTCACGTTGCTGTACCAAGGTTGAAGAAGCCATATCAGGCCCGATGCTTCAAGAATGGAAAGCCAACTCTTGGCGGTATTGGGATGAACATCGGCATCACGAGCCAGATCAGAAAGGTTTAAAAGCTGCCCGGTACGAGCCGCTGCTGCCCGGATGAACCGAAGAAACGTCAGTTCATCCCCAACTTGTGTCAGGTCGCGGACATCACGTTGAAGGTACGTCTGGACGTATGAACCGTAAAAGAGTTGATGCATTGCTTCGTCTATGGCCTGTCCTGCAAGGGCCGGATAACTTCCACCCCAAATTTCACGAAACAAGTCAGGCAGAGCCAGAGGAGGCTTTCCTGAAATGGATTGCTTGTTTGTTGGGATGAACGGAAAATCCGTTACAGCTCCTTCCTTCTCTCGCAACGAAAGTCCTGAGAGACGAACGATGGCAATCCGTCCGGCAAGCGATTCCGATACACCCTGCATCAGATGGAACTGTTGGGAACCCGTGAGCCAGAACATCCCTGGAGTACGATTCTCATCGACGGCCATTTTGATATAGGGCAGAAGCTCGGGCGCATACTGAATTTCATCGATCAGAACAGGCGCAGGAAATCGTTGCATAAAGAGTGCCGGATCATCCTTGGCAAGGGCAAGAATGAGGGGATCGTCCAGAGTGACATACCGCCTATTTATCCCTTCCGCTGTAGCCAGCTCGTGCAAGAGCGTGGTTTTACCGACCTGACGTGCCCCTGTGACCAGCACTGCGGGGAAAAGAGCAGATGCTCTTGTAACGTATGAAGAGAGCGTTCTCCGAATGTACATGACTTTCTCGGCTAATTTACAATTTGAAGACAAATCAGACGATATATACTTTTTCCCTGATTGTCTATCTATGTAATGCTTAATAATAATTATATTTTTCAGAATAGCCCAATATCGCTGTACGTGCGTGCGTTGTGCGGAGAGGTTCTCCTCTGCTACGGCAAGTGCTCTTTTGACACTCTACAGGTTCAAAATGTATGAGATGGGAGTATAATTCAACGTATCCGCTGACGGCCTTTTTCTGTCAGCCTATATTTTTGTACCGGACTGTTGGGCTTGTCTGGAATGGTACGCTCCACATCCCCTTGAGCAAGAGCAGGATTCAGATAGTTTCGGCGAAATGTGGGCTTATGGCTGAGTTCCAGTTTTTCCATGAGGCTTGCGATTTCCTGCTCAGGTTTTTCCCGAAACACATACAGAAGCCTTTTAACTGGATCGGTGTCTGGATCGGTAACTGGATCGGTGTGTTCCACATCCGAGGTAATAGCTTCGTTCAATGCCACATGCAGCGTCTAGCAGGAACTCCACAAATGGGGCGGATTCACCCGCGCTGTCTGCTTGAGCTAGGGCTGCATAGTATCCTTCCTGACGCTCTCGGATAACGGTTTCGACCGGCAAAAATGCAAACAGCGGTTTCCAGCGGCTCAGCATGAGCGTTTGCCACAGTCTGCCCATCCGTCCATTGCCATCTTCAAAGGGATGAATGAATTCAAATTCATAATGAAATATGCAACTTGTTACCAATGGGTGCTCGTCGGATGTTGCAAGCCACGTCAAAAGGTTGGTCATGTGTCCATGAACCAAGTGAGCTGGAGGTGCCATATGCACTACACGGCTGCCTTGAAAGACACCAACGCCTCCAGTTGAAACTGTCCCGGATGCTCCACAAAAGGCCAGCTATAGCATGGCATGGGCCGCAAGAATGTCGTGTTGCGAGGAAGGGAGGGGCATGTTTCCAGATGTCCATATGTACTGAAAGCATTACGAACTCCTTGAATTTCAAGAAGTTGACCCAATATATGTGTTCCGCTCAGGACCGCTGTGACCAGCTCCAGAATGAGCGTGTTGCTTTCAATGGCAACGGAGACATGGATGGTTCGAATCCGGTTTTCCTTGCACAGGAAGGGAGAAGTCGAACGCTTGTATTTCATGTTTAGATTCCGTTTCTATAAAAAATATAAGTTAGATGAGTGCATATTTAGCAGACGGTTGAGAGAAAGGGTATCCGATGGCATTCGGATACCCTGTTGTCTGACTATCTTGTTCTTGTAAGAAGTTCTTTGATCAGACTATCAGCCTCGTATCCCTTCAGATCCTGTAAGGATTTACCAAAACGGGAAGCAGCAAGCTCCTCTGGATTTTTCCTCTGCGCCTGAGCCTTATTGCGAATGAGGGACAGTTGACTACGGCTGGCAGGCTTGTCTCCTCCTCCCTTGAATTTGTTTTTATCATCCTGAATGGCATTTTGAGAGATGTTTTGATGGTTTTTGATATAGGGTTCAGCTTTTTGCTTAACAGCGTTTATAACCCTATTTTTGGCCAATTCAAGAGTGTCTTCCTTTTCAAAAGGAGAACGAGGAGATACGGAGCAAACATCATTTATGACTATTCCATCTGGCATAACAAGACTTGCAGACACAATTGCCGTTTTTCCATTTTGATCGGTGGGAATTTGAAGCACATGGACAGTAATTGAATTCGAAGTATGAAACATGGAAATTTTCTCCTGTAAAAATGGTTTTGAAAAGCACTCCATCGCCTAGTCCAAGTCAAAACGTTCTGAATGGTGTTGAATTGGGCATATAATAGACGTTATTTTTTTTACATGAGGAGCGTCATGTTTCATTTTTCCTCGTAGCCATTGAAGAAAAGAATCTCTTTCATATCCAATTTTTTTGCCAATCTTGACTTTCACAGCAGGACCAGTCCCAAGAGCATCAGCATTCGACATGCTTTTCGCGGAAAAGATTCTTCCAATCTTCTCTGACGCAAATTCTCTTGTAAAAACTGGAGGCAGTTCCTTACGCAATTGCTCAAAGAATACTTCATATCCAAACATGAGTTTTCTCCTTTTGTTATGGTCTAGGAAGCCTTGAATACCCATATCGCCATGCATGTTTCTCAAGGCCATCTTTGCTGAAGGTTTTAGCAAGATAGCTCCCAGAGCGAAATGCTACATCTCTTTTCATAGAGAAATCTTCTTTATTTCTGTCAATGACAATTCCATTGTCATAGTTAGGTTCTCTTTTTTTGTTCAAACAATAATGAACAAGACCTTCTTCATTTGTTTTTAAAGTATTTTTCCATGTTTCATTTGTTATATTGAAAATAGTAAATTTATTCTTTATGGCATTTGCATTAATCCAGAGAAGAAAATGATAATGAGGAAAAGAAGAATCATGAATCTCCCTGACCCAAAGATACAAAGGAGCAACTCTATGAGTTGCTATGACCATTCGTTTCAACCTTCGTGAAAGGTTATAACTGAAATCAGATATATGGTCAGGAGAAGGAAGAATAGAACCATCAGAAGGATAGTGAAGATCAAAACGAAGTTGCATGATCTTGCTATGTTCTGCTAAAGAAAAATCCATAAGTTCTTTTTGCTTTCTCAAGATGTCAATAAACTTACTTTCAGTGTCATCTCTTGAAGGAAGGATTTTCAATCCATCAAAAACATCTTTGAATGTAATTTCTTTTTTCATGAGAACTCCTTTTATTTAGTTTCATATTCTCATGAGCATATGTTAAAAAGGAAATGTGATCTCGATCTCTCTTCATCTCTCCACCTGTGGTGGGTCATGATGAGCTATGCTCTTACCCCTCTCACACCTGTGTGGTGTGAGGTTAATGTTCTCTCTCTCTCTCTCTCTCTCTCTTTATTCTTTTATCTTCTTTTTGTTATTGTCTTTCTTCTTCTCTTTATTTGTTATTATCTTTTTAGTAATACAATCAGACCTAGAACGAATATTCAAAAATTGTGATGAAAATTTTCATTGTAAGCATGTTCTTATCGTGAAGGAATATGGTAAACTGGGCATATTATATGATGAAAAACTTGGCGGATTTTATATCAAAAAAGTCCATCCTTTTTTGATAAGGATGGACTATGTATTGATTGAAAAATAGAAATTTAAGGTCTTTTAGCGAAGAGTCTTATGTAGTAAACTGATTTTGATATCCTTTTAAGCTACTAAGGCATTTATATTGATTTTTTCAATACTCTGTCTGATTTTAGTCAAAATGATCGTATTTTCTTCAAATAATTCTAAAAGGTTTCCCTTATCTGTAAAAGGAGACTCCTGAAGCACAGACAGATCTTTCATTATGCCATTTTGTACAATATATTCGATGATTTGATTCACAAAATAGCTTTGCCGGGGATCAAGCTGGACTTCATCCAGATAGTGGGAGAAAGCAGCTTTGGCAGCCTGTATGTCCATCCCTACGATTTCTCGAACAAGTTCTCCAAGAGGTTTTGCGCCATACTCTTTCTCATACTCTTCCTTTGATCCGAGTTCGTTCCAGAGGATGTCTTCAAGAATAGCAATATCAGAAACCGTCAGTGGAATATTTCCTCGCAATTTGGCAATTGCAGGATTATCTTGGTGTTGTCGAATATAAAAGCTGACTTTCATCTTATAATTCTGAAGGTCGTCATTTTCAAGTTCAGACTCTTTCCACTCAACAGAAAGTAACTTATCCGAAAAATGCGTCTCGTACAGAACCTGTTCCCTCTTGGGAATGTATTTCATCAGTTCACGAAGTGTATTGCGGATATGTTCAAATATATTGATTTCAGCCCGCTCTAGCATATCCGTATGGAGTATATTTTCTATCATTTCTTTTTGAGCAAGCACATCGGGAATCGTAGCCAATTTGGAAAGAGCACGCACTTTTTTTACAAGATCAGAACGGCCTTTCGTGTAGCTTTTCCCTGTCAGATACGCCAGTTCGATGCCATACATCAATGCATCAAAACGTTGGGCGCTGGCTTCATCGGAATCAGGTTGAATCAATGGGGCGACTTCTTCAGCGATTCGCAAAATGTTTTCGTAGGAAAGCGTTTCGTAAGATTCTGGATTCGCATAAATATCCACATATTTTACATGCAGGCGCACCGCAAAATGTTCTCTTTTGAGTTCACGTACTTTGGCAACCAACTCATTTACCAGTGTAGAACGAAAAGCTCTTAGTTCATCCGTTTGGAATTCTAACCCCTGCAACTTGAAAATGATCTGGGCTTTCAGATTAAAGACCTGCTCTTGTATGGAGCGCTGAACCGGAGCTTCAACACTTTTCCCTCCTACCCTGAAGAAGGAGAAGTTGCTGCAAAAGTCGAAGATAAGGAATTCCTTCTTGTCTTCGCCATCCAAGAGGCCGGGGCACAGGCGTGTGCCTCTGCCGATCATCTGCCAGAACTTGGCCTTGCTGAGTACCCGCTTGAAGAAGACAAGATTGACAACTTCCGGCACGTCGATGCCGGTATCCAGCATATCCACGGAAACAGCGATTTGCGGCAGCTTTTGCCTGTCTGAAAAATCGTCAATGGCACTTTGGGCATAATTGGTCTGATTGTCGATAACCCGACAATATCCGGAAGGGTAGTGTGGGTAATCTTTATTCCAAACTTCCACAATTTTTTCGGCGTGCTTGTGGTTTTTGGCAAAGATGATGGTTTTCCCCACGTTCTTGCCGAAATCAGCGCGGATGCCGTGCGTCATAAGCGTATCCAGCACTTGGCGGATGGTATCGATGTTGAAAACCCACTCATTGAGGGCAGCACTGTCGATCCGTTCGGGGATTTCCCCATTTTCGGACGTAAAGCAGTCCTCAAATTCGGCCTTCTCCTCCTCGGAGAGTTCATCATACGTGATGCCTGATTCCATGAATTTCAGGCGTGTCTCCACGGAATGAAAGTCAACGAGGAACCCATCCCGGACGGCCTGAGCCAATTCATAGCCGTATGTAGGAACACCGGATTCCAGTTCAAAGATTTCATAGGTGTTCTTATCGATTTCGTCTTTGGGCGTCGCAGTAAGCCCTACGATGTGGGCATCAAAATAGGTAAAGATATCTTTATATTTTTTATAAATGCTTCGATGAGCCTCATCAACGATGATGAGATCGAAGTGCCCACAGGTGAACAGTTTTCCACCATCTTCGTCCTTAGCTTCGTCAATGCAGTTCATCATGGTCTGATAAGTGGAAAAGACGCCCCGTGCCGTACAGTTGGACTTGTCCTCACAGAGATTCGTAATGGACAGATCGGGAAGAAGATTGGAGAAAGCCCGTTTTGCCTGCACAACGAGGCTCGTCCTGTCTGCCAGGAACAGGACATTCTTGATCCAGCCGTAACGGAGCAGGACATCCACCAAGGAAATGACCACACGGGTTTTACCGCTGCCCGTCGCCATGACGAGCAACGCCTTGCGTCGATTGCCGCTATCAAACGCCTGACAGACAGCCTGAATAGCTTCCTTCTGATAGTATCTGTTGGTAATGGTTTCGCGTATGAGGATGTTCTTCAAACTGGAACGGGAATCCAGCTTATTGAATTCCTTGAGCAGATCGCGCTTGGAGTACACACCGGATACCATCCGTTCCGGGTAGTATCGGTCGTTCCACATATGCGTATCGAAACCATTGGTGAGAAAAATGATTGGACGCCGACCGAATTTCTTTTCAAGAATATCTGCGTATAATTTGGCTTGCTGCCGTCCTGCGGCGACATCCTTACAGCCCCTTTTGGCCTCAATGACCGCCAAGGGTTTGGCATCATTCCCAAACAGGACATAATCTGCGTACCCTACGCCCGCCTTGTTGGGCATTCCTTCCAAGGGATACTCACTTTCCCAATCTTGCCCCTGCACCCATCCGGCATCTGTCAGCAGCGTATCGATATAAACCTTTCGGGTTTCGTATTCAGAGAGATCCAGCGGCTTCTGAACATACGTCTGTTTTTGGTGATCGCGCCTTGCGGTGAGCTGCTCCCGCAATGCCTTGTTTTCCGCTTTAAGCTGCTCAATGGTTGCATCCGTAGCATCAGCCGGAACCGAAGACGGCACAGCCTGTTTCTGCTCCAAAAGCGAAGAATCAAACTCACGTTCCTCATCGCCCTTGCCATAGCAGTAGTCAACGAAATCGAGGAAAACGAACAGGTTTTCCAGTGCATATCGTGCCTGTTCCTTACTGATGGCGCGGGTACTGTGGGCGGCATTGTTGCCTAGGGCACGGATAAAATTCAGACGCTTGAGGATTTCCCGACCGACGATTTTCTGAAATCCTTCCGTATTGAGGAGCGTGACCAGCTTTTCCTGATAAGGCATCGACAGAGACGTGTCCACCGAATACATCCATTTGATCGCCAGCTCCATCGCTTTGCGGCAGTTGATCGCGCACGAGGCGACATCAATGGAAAAGATTCTTTCTGCGGCGATAGCGGTGTTGGCAAAGCTGGAAAACTGTTTCTGCTCTTTCAGAAAATCGAAATTGGTCATGCTGGAACCTCATCCGAAATAGGTTTGCATCAGGGCCTTGTAGTTGAGTTCGAGTTTTTCGAGGCTTTGCTGAAGGGTTGATTTTGATTTGTCGACTTTTTGAATGAAGCTAGCAAAGCTCAATTGCTGTTTCATTGAAGGTAACGGTAATCGGATGTTGCGAATCTCCGAAAGGTTCAATGTCTTTTGGGCCACTCCTTTAACCCGTGCTTCAATCTGGCGTTGTCCATCTACTGATAGTAGAGCACTATGTAGGTACTCACTGTTAACAAGTTCTTTTTTAGGTTTTAAATAAGCAATATGCCGTTGAAAACAGAAAGGTCTATCATATTTAACTACTGCAGGATGCCCATATGAACCCACTGTAGAGAAAAGAATGTCACCAATTTCAACTGGAGTTCTCTTGATGAGTTCTATATAATTTTCCTCAGTAATATATTTTTCTGTATCGTATGTGATAGTATTTTTCACTATATTGGAAACAAATAAAAATGGGATACCCTCTTTAACGAATTTTGGAGGCTGGTGTGTCCCGTCAGTGATAAGTACACACATTTCTTCAAGAAATACATAATCTTTATTTGGTAGAGTGCCAAACATCTCGATAAATCGGGATTTCACCAGCAAATCGAGCTTTTCGATCTGTTGCTTTCGCAATGCAATGAGCTCAGTGGCTTTGTCCAGAATGGCGGCAATTTTTTTTTGTTCATCAAGGGAAGGGAGAGGAACTTCAGCTTCCGTTAAGTTGCCTAATTTTATATATTTAATTACTCCACCTATAGCAAGACCACGAAGTGTGCCCAAATAATTATCTAAAAAGAAATAAATATAGGGAACAAAAACTTCAGAATTTATTGCTTGAATGATATATGTTCTTTGATATGCATCAAATTTACCTCTGTAATATTTTACATTTAGATCTCCATTCCCAGCAACAAGGACACATTCGCAGTCATAACTGTACTTGTCTATTTTTAATGGTGTCCGTGAGCAGGTAAAAAAAGGATACTTACCGTTTGGGGATGCTGCATTAGCATCTAGTTTTCCCGTTTTTATTTTTGTCAACTCACCGAGCTTGACACGATTTGGTATTTCCATCACACCATCTTCTCCAACTCTGTCAGTCCCGCAACAATCTTACTCTCAAGCTCCAAAAGGTCACTCATAATCTCGGAAGTAGAGGGATATTTTTCCTCTACATAGACAGTCTGCTTGTACTTGTTGATGGACAGATCATAACCATTATCTACGATTTCCTGCTTGGGGACGAAAAAGCTCTGCTCAGTCCTTGTTCTGGAGTCTTCAGCTTTAAGGCTGTGGAACCGCTTGATGATGTCGGGAATATCATTCGTCTGAAGTGGAGTCCGTTTGTCGTCAAGGCTGTAGCCATCGGACTGCATATCGTAGAACCATACCTTATCGGTTCCGCCGTGTCCCGTTTTGGTGAATATGACAACGGCAGTGGAGACCCCGGCATATGGTTTGAAGACGCCTGAAGGCATGGAAATAATCGCTTCAAGGCGGTTCTTTTCAATAAGTTCTTTGCGGAGAGCCTTATGCGCCGTGGACGAACCGAACAGCACGCCGTCCGGTACGATGGAAGCGCAACGTCCGCCGACCTTCAGCATCCGAAGGAATAACGCGAGGAAAAGAAGTTCCGTCTTTTTCGTCTTGCAAACCTTAAGGATGTTTGCCGAGACGATATCGTAGTCCAGGCTTCCCTTGAACGGCGGATTCGCTAGAATCTTATCGTACTTGTCGGTGTCCCCGTTTTGATCCGAAAGGCTGTCGCAGTAGGCGATATTGGGATTTTCAATGCCGTGGGTCATCATGTTCATGGCACCGATGCGGAGCATAGTCCTGTCCATGTCGTAGCCCGTGAACATCGTATTGTTGAAATGTGCCTTCCGTTCTTTATTGTAAAAGATGGCGTCCTTGTGTTTCGTTTTCAGGTAATGAGCCGCCTCCACAAGGAAACCGCTTGTGCCGCAAGCAGGATCGCAAATATGATCTTCAGGAACAGGGGCCAGAAGTTCCACCATCATGCGGATGATGTGTCGTGGAGTACGGAACTGTCCGTTTGTTCCTGACGTTGCAATTTTTGAGAGGAGATATTCGTAAAGATCCCCTCGTGCATCCTTGTCAGGTTCTTTTTTCAGCAGCTCATACACGTCTTCGAGCTTGTCGATGATCTGGCTCAACTTTTGGGGAGTCGGAACCTTGAAGATCGCATCTCCCATATACTTCGAGTAGGCGCTGTTTTTGTCGGAGTGCAGCGTCTTGATAAAAGGGAAGACATCCATCTGAACCGTTTCATAAGCGACACTTGCGGGCTTGTCCCGGAAAACGGACCATCGGAGATCGTTTCCCTTTACCTCGCGCTCTCCGAGCTTCACAGTTTCAGGAAAAAGACTCTTATGATGGGTGCCGAGGATGACGCATTCCTTTTTCTTGCGTGTATCCACTTCATCAAGGTCATGGATGAACATCAGATAGGTTATCTGTTCAATAACATCCAAAGGATTGGCGAGTCCGCCGGTCCAAAACTCTGTCCATAACGCATCGATTTTATTTTTTAATTCGCCCGTGATCATCAGATTTCGCTTTGATAAAAAGTAATAGAAAAAGGGAGTGGCCTGTTTCAAGGCAATCACAAGTATTCTTTTGTTTTTTACCAGAAAGCATAGTTGTGGTCAAAGCAAGTTATTTCAATGTATTAAGTAAAAATTGATTGCCGTGTAATATAAAAAAACGCCGTACACCCCAAAGGATGACGGCACTTTTTGTTTAAAAACTTTTTAATGTATGAGGTAGAGAGAAAAAACTGTAAGAGCACGCAAAGTATAAATGCTCTTTAAAGATAAGAAGAGCAATCTCTTATTTTATTTAGTTTTTGGCGTAATCAGAGAATTTTAAAAGTTTCTTTAATAATTACCCATTATTCTGTTTTCTATTCGCCTTTTTCAAATTTATTTTGGATGCAAGCTAGTCTGTTAAAAAATATGCCTATATCTACTCCTGTCACAGCGACCATACTTAGAGCCGTCATAACGGCAGGTTCTTGACGCCCCTTCTCCGTGTTAAGGATATTTCGGAGGGTGTAGCCTGTTGCGTCACTAATTGTCTGTTGCGTGATCCGATTGGTGATACGGATTTGCCTGAAAAAGGGTCCGAATAGGCACTTGCACTCCCTCCATGTCTCTTCCTCTTCTACTTCTTGCCATACTCGGGGCATAATCTCTTGGCGTATCAGACCAGCTTCTTTAGCTAAATCGACAAAAAAGAAGCCGACATTGCTCCCCATTGCGGAGACAAGCCGTACTACAAGCATCACCCCCGGTTGGAGTTCTCCCCTCTCGATTTTTTGGATACTCCGAGGATGGATCTTGGCAATAATGGATAGCTTCCATTGAGAATATCCCGAGCGTTTGCGGTATTCACGGAATATTCTTGCAAGTACGTGTTTTAATTCTTCCATCTTTTCATATTTGACGGAAGCATCAAAAAAAGCTAGATGACGAAATGGGCTACGCCTTATATATCCATTAAAAATTTTTTACAAAAATTACTTGGTGTCATGCCGGATAGAACTAACAAATATAACTATATGAAATAATTATGTATGAGGATGCAATGAGGACTCTCAAATGGATAGGGCCTTTTCTTGTGCTGCTCTGCCTCGCGCACAATGTCCATGCAGATTCACAGACATTATGTCCCTCTAAAGTGCTGGATAGCGGAACTCTAACTGGAGTCTACAAGGGCTCACAGTGCGGAGATATGTGTTACGGCGCATTTCAGCTTGATTCCGGGGAATCCGTTTTCATGATTGCCGATCCGGATCAGCTTGATCGGGAGCTGGGAAAGGGGGGCAACCGGGTTTCAGTGAATTACGATGTCCAACAATTCTGGAATGTATACGGTGAAGAATGTTCACGGATGGAAGTATACAAGAGCGGGCATGTCATAGAACCGCATTCTAAAGAAAACGCTTCCGCACAAGATTCCCTGCTCAGTGCGGAATACGTCCAATGCATGGAGAAAAGCGGCGGTGTCACCGTTGAAATGAAGGATTGCCTGACTGCGGAAGATGAACGCATAGAAGCTCTTCTTAACGCCACGTACAAAAAAACAATGCAGGCAATGGATGAGAAGCAAAAGACTTTGTTGCGTGATTCCCAAAGGGCTTGGCTCAAATATCGGGAAGGTTCATGCGATACGATGATGTCTGTCCTTGGAGGAACTTCCGCTAGTCTTATCACGACAGGCTGGCGGCTCGAAATGACGGCACGCCGTGTGAGTTGGCTCAAGGATATATTGGATACTTTTTGAGAATGAGTCGTGTAATCCTGTTGCCCGCAAGAGATTTTTTATCTTTTTAAAGTGTAGATTGCTTTAGATTACCTATTTGAATTGCTAAATTTATTTGCAAAAGGAGAGGAGTGTGCACACCAAAGATTATACAAAAATACAAGAGTTACTCACCCAATGGCTTAACGATTATTCTCTAAAAATTAAATCAGAGAGTGACGAAGTATGGTTAGCTAATAAATTAAAAAAAGAATTGCCACAACTATCTGATGATAAGTGCATAGAATTTTCTAGTGATATCATTGCTACTCTTAAAATTTATAATGATAAAAAAGAGTCGCTACATATAGCAATATCAAAAGGAATGGCACAGGAGAGCTGGCTTGAAAAGGAATTAGAAGCGAGCTCTAAAGGTATGAATGCTATTCAATATGGAACTTATTTATCTAGTATTGATACAGCTATTTCAGAAGCTAATAAAGATTTAGCGCAAACAATTATAACTCGTGATGGAAATATAAATAATAATCCTAATTTGTTCGGATATTTATTTGAATCTGAACATGTGGCATCATTTAATATGGATGCAGCACTCAAGGGTAGTGATTATCGTGCAGAAGTGCTTCGCCCTGTTCTAGGTACAAACTATGAAAAAAATTCTGCGGATATAGCTATATTCGATAAAAAAGGAACAACAGTACAATTTGTACAGGCTAAATGCTACTCAAACTCGAATGCTTCCAATAAAGCTTTTGAAGCTGGAGATTATAGTGGACAGGAACGTCTTGTTCCCGATGGGCATGTTCAAAATGGAATTAGTAACTCAAAACTTAATCAAAATGGTGTAGAAAGTACTTCCATTACTGTAGAGCATATAAAAAAAGAGCAAGAGAATATTCAGCAATCCGGTATAATCCCTAATAAATCATGGAATGATTATACTAATAAAAAACTTGCGTTATACCTTGGAAAACAGGCAGGGATTGCAGGGTTGCAAGGAGCTGCAATGGGAGGAGCTTTTGCATTTGCTAATTGTATCATAGACGATAAAGAAATGCATAGTGAGGAAATAGCAGAATATGTTATAAGAGCTGGAGCTAAAAGTGGGGCTACTTGTGCTGTGGCAGGAGCATTGAAAGTTTATATTGAACGTCATATTCCAGAAAAAATTTACAATGTTATTCCAACCACGCCATTGCCTTTACCTCCTATACCTTTCCCACCTATCATACTTAAAAATCCAACTACAATCGGTATGATAGCCAGTACAGCTGTCGATAGCGCATGTATAGCTTATAAAGTCGCTCAAAATGAAATAAGTATTGGTGACGGCGTACGCGAAATAGAGCAATGTGCATGCTCAGTTGTTGCAGGAACTGTAGCTTCTATAAAAGGCTCTACTGTTGGAGCAACTATAGGAGCTATTTTAGGTCCAATAGGAGCGGGTATAGGAGGATTTGTGGGAGGAACTTTAGGTTATGTAGCAGGATCAACTGTAGGGAGAACTGTTTGTGCGGGTGCTCAAAAACTTCGTGATAGTGCTTGGGAAAAAGCTAAAAAAATAGGGGATAGTATTGCTGCTGCGGGAAAAACTGTAATGCATGGCATTCAAAATGCTTGTTCGAGTATAGCAAATTTTTTTGGATTTTAAAATAAGGATACATTGATATGATTAAGAATATTAAATTTTTTATTCAAGTAAATGGATATCCCATCCGCTCTCTTGGAGAGCTTGAAGAGCAATTTCATCTTCAGGATGTGCTTGCTTTATATAGAAAAGGAGTTTTACTTCGGTGGTTAATTGCTCATAATTTTGAAAAAAAGAGGCATGAACTTGAATTAATACCCTCAGGACTCAGCGATATAGAAGCGGCAAAAGCCCTTATAAAAATTTTTTGCCCTCATCTGCCAAAAGAAAATATACAAGAATCCCTCTATCCCTTGTACTTTCTTGAAGAGCAAAAAAAGCAAATTGAGACTGTTCATGATTCAGAAAAAAAATGGGATAAAATCATCAATGAATACCATGATTCATATTTACAATTGAAGAATGATATATTCGAACATGCATTTGATTTGCCATTTTTGTCAGAAGCATCGTTACAGCTTGTAAATAAGTATTGGAAACTCGTTAGGCTTGAAGAATCATTTTTTTCGGATAAAATGTTTGAAATGGCCCCTGGAATTTTTTTCCCATTACTAGCATTTGATATTTTAAATGATACTATAAAAAATAAGGTAACAAATTGTATAGATAAATGCTTTAAAGGGGCGAATCTAGAAATTGAAGAAACAGTAGTTTCGATACTTTTGAAAGGCGTAAAAAAAGATATTACTAGTCAAGATTGTGGGAACGTATCAAAGGGTAGTCTTACCTTCATAAAGAAAACTACCCACGAATCATGGGATGATATAGTTCCAGAAAAAGAATGCAAAATATTGGTTCTTTATCTTGGTAAGGGTGATTTTGTTCGTAGCAGAGTAACTAGGGAAGAATTAGATAGCGACACAGTCAATAGTAATTTTCCTATTTTAGATGGACTTGATTATAAAGGATTACGTAATAGTCCTCTTGTTTATATGGATGTGACAGAACTCTTAAAAAGATATCAAATATTATCATTAAAAAATATTAATTCATAAGACTATATAATTCAGAACATATATTAAATTCTTATTAAGGATCAATGTCTTATGAAATATAAACAAATACTTTCTTATGTTCATGCATTAAGGCCCATACTGTATTTTCAAAGCCATGATTTTCGGTCTATTGATGATATCATCTGCAAAATTTCTGGTGAAGCACGTATTTATGAATACCGTGAAGGACTTGGACCTGTAGATTTCGCTACGAAATCTTTTCTTGTAGAAGAGAGATTATCTCAATTTCTTGATACAAACAAGGATAATGGATATTCTCAAGAGACATTTCTTATTTTAAAGGATATACATAATAAATTGAAAGACCCAGATGTAATAGCATTGTTAAAATATATTGCAGAGCGCACTCTATATACATCTGGGTACCAACAAACCGTTGTTATTGTTTCTGGAGAATGTATTATCCCAAATGAACTTGAGCATTTGATTACTATTGTACCCCAAAATAAACCCACACAAGATGATATAGAAAATATGATACATGGATATGCAAAAGATCTTGATTTTAGCATAGATGAAAAGGATGTTGGAGAGCTCGCGTTAGAATTGAAAGGATTTTCATTTTTTCAAATAAAACAAGTTCTTGATTTAGCATATACAAATGGTGGAGTTATATCAATAAATGATAAAGATTTTATACTTTCCGAAAAGAAACAAATTGTCTGTAAATCAGGATTGCTGGAATATATCGACTCAAACTATGATATTGACTCTGTTGGGGGCCTAGAGGAACTTAAGAAATGGCTCTATCGGAAAGCGCAAATATTCCATAACTTGGATAGTGCTCTCAAAAATGGAGTAGATATTCCTAAAGGAATGTTAATTGTAGGTTTTCCAGGCTGTGGAAAATCATTAACAGCGAAAACGACAGCCGCATTATTTAAGGTTCCCTTACTTCGTCTCGATGTTGGAAGAATTCTTGGCAAATATGTGGGTGAGTCAGAAAGGAATATGCGGTCTGCCTTGGCCCAGGCTGAGGCAGTGAGTCCTTGTGTTTTGTGGGTTGATGAAGTGGAGAAAGCCTTTGCTGGCGGTACAGGAAGCAGTGGACACGAAGTTACCACAAGACTTATTGGGCAATTTCTTACATGGATGCAAGAGAAAACATCTACAGTGTTTGTTGTTGCCACTGCTAATGACTTGGAACGACTTCCTACTGAATTCTTGCGAAAAGGGCGATTCGATGAAATTTTTTCAGTAGCTCTTCCCACGCCTCAAGAGCGTTTACAAATACTCAAGATTCATCTTATGAAACGTAAAAAATACTACGCAGCATTGAATCTTTCTGAAGTTGTCGAAAAAACAGATGGATTTTCTGGTGCAGATTTAGAGGCTGGAATTGCTGCTGCTGTTGAAGAACTATTTATTAAGTATATTGATTCTACTAGTAATGAAAAAATGAATAATGTTATTCATAAAGAAGATCTGTTGAAGGCTTTTGATAAAATAAAGCCGCTTTCTTCTGCTCTTGAGAGTAAATTTAAATTAATGGAAAAAAAGCTTAATGAATATAATGTAAGGCCTGCCGCTGGGTGATAAAATTTTCTGTGCTGCACAGCAACATATTTATACTTATGAATGGGTGGTTATCACCTTTTGCGGCCTTTGCACAAAACGCTTTCCCGTTCCCTTCCATTGAAATCAAAAATAAGCCAGCCCTCAAGCTCAGGGCTGGCTTATCGTCACTTGGGGGAATGGGTGATTTGTTTTAGCAGGGGTGAAATGTTCTCATTTGTCCCACAGTGCGTTACCTGCCGCCGATTGGATGCGGGCGGAATACCGAGCCTCAGATTGTACAGGAACTCATCCTACAAAGCTTGAATGGCGAGCCAAAGGAGTCCGTGTTCTTGACACGCCTTGGGTCACCCCGGAACGCTGCGCTAGGGCATCGGGCTAAGACGTGTATGCGATGCCTTTGATGCGAATATGCTTGTTGGCCCACACGGACAAGTGATTACGTTTTTTGCCCATTACCGGCACATCCTTCTCTGGCCCTCATATCGTTAAAGCCGCTCTGGAAGCGGATGTCATCATTTTTGCTCCACACGCCTTGCCTGACGTGGACTGGTCCGAATCACAATTCCTATTGCATATACTCATGGGAATCGTCAAAGAGCGATATAGTCTTTCAATCGCTCAACACCATGAGATGCAACAAGGCATATACTATTTTTGCTTTCCATAAAGCTGTTGGTCATAGATAAACAAATGGAAAATGTATATCAAATTGATTTGAATCTATATTACAGTATAGAACAGAAAAGTTTTTCTCGTTTCTCCTCTTCTATTCACAATAAGCTGGATGAAAGGGGACTTTTTATGGAGGAAAAATGCAAGAGTACAATTCAGAAGAAATTTCGGAAATCGCCAAGGCCCTCATCAACGTCCAACGTCAGCTTCAACCGGCAACCAAGGATGCCGACAATCCTTTCACCAAGAGCAAGTACGCCACCTTGAACAGCGTTATGGACTCATGCCGTGACGCCTTGCTCTCCAATGGCATCTGGCTTTGTCAGTATCCGGTTCCTGCCGAACCGGGATATCTTGGGTTAGTCACGAAACTCACTCATGCGGAGTCGGGGCAATGGCAGGCGAGCCTTGCCGTGGTTCCTCTGCCCAAGGCCGATCCCCAAGGAGTGGGTATCAGCATGACCTATATGCGCAGGTACGCGCTTTCAGCCATGCTCGGCATCGTCACGGAGGAAGATACGGACGGAGAGGTGATCCCAAATCGGTCAAAAACGGTCATGCCTCAAAAAACGCCCATAAAGGGGCCGCAAATCAAAAAAGATGTTTTACAAAGGAAAACACAAGCGGACTCGGATTCGAGTGCCTTAAATCGAACACCAGAAGGACTTTTGAAACTGCCGGATATGGAAGGCATCACCTATCAGGTCGTTCCGGCACAGAATGGCCAACAGTGCATCGTCGCAAGGGGAGATACGGTTCCTCACAAAGATTCGCTCATGGCTGCCGGGTTCAAATGGAACCCCCAACGGAAAATATGGTGGAAATATGCCGCATAGCAGAAAGGGCTGTCTGTAATGGGCAGCTCTTTCTGTTTCTGTCATCAAATGGGAGGAATAGGGATGGACGGAACGAGCAGAAATGCGGGTGCGGAAGGATTGTTGAAAATACTTCGCTGTGGATTGGAACGCAGTGCCGAACAGCGCACAGCCATTCAGCTTGGCGACCGCTCCCAATATGTCGGCATGTCGAATATCGCCAAGATGTTGGACTGCCCAAGGGCAGCCCTGGCTGGTAAGCTCTACATACCTGAATACAGGAGCACTGAAGCTCTCAAACTCAAGATAACCTTTCACAGAGGTCATTGCTTCGAGAGGGGTGTTCATCAGGCTCTCGTCGGATATGGCTTATCTCCCCTCTCTCAACTGGAAATCGAGATTAGATACGGGGATGTGCCCGTCAAGGCTCATCTGGATTTCACGCTGGTGACAGATCAACCACAACCGACAGTACGGATTCTGGAAGTCAAATCCACAGCAAAGCTACCGACAACCCTTTCTGAAAGTTACCTCATGCAGATAGGTGCTCAGACCGCGTTGCTCAAAGCCTACTGGAACCATCCGGTTTTCAACATCATTCAGGAGGCAGGGGAAGTCCTCTACCACAGGACGTTTCCTGAAATCTGTAAAGAATTCCTTGATGTATCCCTTCCTGATGATGCTTCAGTTTGCGACATTCAGGGGTGGGTTCTCTGTCTGTCCATGTGCGATGCGAAAGTCTTTGGTCCGTTTCTTCCTGAAAATACGGATGTTGCCCGATGTCTGGATATGGCTTCCGAATTCTGGGAGATGATGAGTGCTCTCAGAGAAAACAGGCTGAATCTGAATGCGGTTCAAACAGCGCAGGGGCTTGCTCCTCTGTGTCCGTCGTGTTTTTGGAGGAAGGATTGTCCGCACTTTTGGGGCTCCTCGCATCCTGAATGGGAAGATGTCCTTGCACAGCTTATGAAACTGAAAACACAGAAGAAGTCTTTTGAAGCGGACATCGACGATCTGGAGAGTCGCCTGAAAGTGGCCTACCAGCTTTCTCATACGGTGAGGGGAGAGTGGATCAACACGGGAAACCATACGTTCCGGGTGATTCCCCAGAACGGAAGAGTGACAGTGGATCGAAAATGTCTGGCTGAAGAACTCAAAACGTTGCTCGGGGAACAGGATATCCAAACGCTTATGGTGAGATGTGAAAAGAGGGGAGAGCCCTTTGAGAGACTGTATGTAGTATGATAGCCAGTTGCCGATATCGGCAAAATAGTGTACATTTTTCGGAAATAGATTACAACTTTTTTGCCGATAAAAATGAAGCCAATCACTCAAGTGTATGGGGGAAATAATGGGCTATGTATCCGTTTCAACCATGTCCAAAAAATGGGGTATTTCAGAAAGAACCATTCGTAATTACTGCGCTCTTGGAAAAATTTCTGGTGCTTTTCTTACTGGAAAAACGTGGAATATTCCTGAGCATGCGGAACGGCCTGACAGAATCAATAAAAGGCTTCCTACAACGTTGCTTGAGATTTTGCAGACGGAAATGGACGGACGTCTTTCGGGAGGAATCTATCACAAGGTTCAGATCGAATTGACCTACAATTCAAACCATATTGAGGGGAGCAAGCTGACTCATGATCAGACTCGCTACATCTTTGAAACGAATACCATTGGTCTTGAAAATCAGGTTGTCAATGTTGACGATATCATAGAAACATCAAACCATTTCCGTTGTATTGATATTGCCATCAGTAACGCAAACCATATACTCAGCGAAAAGTTCATCAAACAGATTCATGCGGTCTTGAAGTCTGGTACAAGTGATGCCCGTAACAGTTGGTTTACTGTGGGAGACTATAAAAAAATACCCAATGAAGTTGGAGGAATGACGACCACAAGTCCTGAAGACGTTCCTGAACGAATAAAAACTCTTCTTTCATGTTACAACACATCCCAAAAAAAGGATCTACAAGATATTATCGATTTTCACGTACAATTTGAAAGGATTCATCCTTTTCAGGATGGAAACGGACGAGTGGGGAGGCTTATTCTCTTTAAAGAATGCCTCAGGAATGACATCGTTCCATTCATTCTTGGTGAAGACCTAAAAATGTTTTATTATCGTGGATTACAGGAATGGGATGAGATGAAAGGCTATCTGATGGATACGTGTCTAACCGCTCAAGACAGGTTTAAGGAATATTTAGATTACTTTAAAATACCGTATAAAAATAAATAGATTGCGTGATTACGACAAAACACATCCCGGTTTCTCTTCGGAGAGGCCGGGATTTTCTGTGTTTGAACCCCAAAAGGAGAATATCATGGAATCACAGACCATTCAGGAACTGGAAG
>ENA-ORSX01000306-ORSX01000306.1-human-gut-metagenome-genome-assembly--contig:-NODE-306-length-57644-cov-6.181371_pt1 | contig 57644 bp, 37 predicted proteins | sample MGYA00241904_ERZ509172 | MGnify/ENA primary metagenome ERZ509172 (study PRJEB26280, sample SAMEA2338795) | human gut metagenome | biome: human gut; feature: human-associated habitat; material: faeces... | reverse complement strand
AAAGTCTCAAGCCTGCCGCAGCCGCATCGATTGCGACGCGCCCCGCACTGCGTCCCGTTGCGCCGCCCCGGCCGCAGTCCGCTGCTGCCCCTCAGGTGCAGGCCGACGCTCAGCTCGTTGCCGAACTTCGCACCGCACGCTGGGAAGACATCAAGGGAATTGCCGATCGCTGCCGCGTCTGCCCGATGGCGGCTGAGCGCACCAACACCGTGGTGGCCGACGGTGCACCGGGCTGCCCCATCGTGATGGTGGGTGAAGCGCCGGGCCGCGAAGAAGACCTTTCGGGCATTCCTTTTGTCGGCAACAGCGGCAAGCTTTTAACTGAAATTCTCAAGGCGTGTTCTCTCGAGCGCGGCAAGGACGTTGCCATCTGCAACGTTCTCAAGTGCCGTCCTCCCGGAAACCGCGACCCCAAGCCCGATGAAGTGGCCGCTTGCGCGGCCTTCCTCGATCGACAGTTGGACCTCCTGCAGCCCAAGCTTTTGATTCTGATGGGCAAGCATGCGGTCTGGCGGCTTTTGGGCGAGGCAAAGCCGATTTCGCAGATGCGAGGTCACCTTTATGAGGTGCAAATTGCGGGCCGTAAGGTGCCCGCGGTGGTTACCTATCATCCGTCCTATCTGCTGCGCAACCCCGTTGCCAAGGAACTCGGCTGGCACGATATCCTTTTTGCCAAGAAAAACGTGCCGCAGGATTGAACTGATTTTTGACTGACTAGTGAAGTAAATGGAATTCGAACTCTGGTATCTGATTGCGGTCCCGATTCTTTTTGCCGCCGGCTGGTGGCTGCGCGGGGTGGATTTCAAACAGCACAAGAAGGCGACGGAAGGCATTGACGAGCACTACGCCAAGGGTCTGTCGCTTTTGTTGAGCGACGACCCCGTGAAGGCCGACAAGGCGATTGATCTTTTCATCGAGGTCGTGCGCCTGGATCCTGAGACGATTGAGCTGCACCATGCTCTCGGCAATCTCTTTCGCCGTCGCGGACAGTTTGATCGCGCCATTCGTCTGCACAGCTTCCTCGTCAACCGCGCCGAGCTGCCCGAAAAGGAACGTGCTCTGGCGATGGCCGAGCTTGCGCTCGATTATCTGAAGTCCGGCATGTACGACCGCGCGGAATCGGCCTATGAACAGCTGGCCGGCTTCAAGGGGCGCGAAGTCGAGGCGCTTGAGGCTCTGATGCACATCTACTGCACCGAGCGCGAATGGAAGAAGGCCGTGGAAACGGCCGAGCGCCTGCAAAAGAGCGGCAAGGATCTGCATGTCGAAATCAGTCATTACTACTGCGAACTTGCCAACCTCGCGCGCTGCACCAAGGATGCGGCTCGCGCGTCCGAATTCGTGACGAGTGCTCTGAAGGCCAATCCCGACAATCCGCGTGCGCTTTCCTTGGCCGCCGATCTCGCGCTTGATGCGGGCAAGCCGCAGGACGCGCTTGCCGCCTGGGGCCAAATTGAAAAGGCCAAGCCCGCCTATGCGCCCCTCATTGCCGCCAAGAAGGCCGACGTCATGGCCGAAACCGACAAGGCCGCCGCCGTGAAGTATCTCAAGGACGTGTTTGCGCAGTCTGGATCCGTGGATGTGCTCACTGCCGCCGTCGCTCGCATGTCCGTGTGGGCCGATGCGCCTACGGCGGCTGCATTTGCCGGTGAAGCCCTCAAGAACCGTCCGTCGCTGTCGGCCTTCTCGGTTCTGTGCAACTTGCGCGCCAAGGCCGATCCCGATGATGAACAGGCAAAACTTCTGGCGGAGGTTACCACCAAGCAGAGCAAGCACTTTGCGCGTTATCAGTGCACGCATTGCGGCTTTTTGGCGCACACTTTCGCCTGGCAGTGCCCGGGGTGCGAACGTTGGGACAGCTTCCCGCCGTTGCGCGTGGACGAAGCCAAGAAGGCTTCCTACCATTAAGAGTCAAAATTGAGCATTTTTGAAAGCCTTCTTTTTGGCAAAAAAGGCTTTGACCATAAATTCGGAGAGACGAGACATGCAGATTGAAGTTGAAAACAAGCTTACGGAATTGCAGGCCGACACCCTCGTGGTGGGTGTCTGGTGCGGCGGCGAAAACGGCAAGCCCGAACTCACGCCCTCGGCGGTGGCCGTTGACAAGGCCGGCGGCTTGATTTCCGCTCAGGTCGAAGCGGGCGACTTCAAGGGCAAGCCCTCCGAAGTCGCCGTTTTCTACGGCGTTGCCGGACTGGACTTCAAGCGCGTGATCGTCGTGGGTCTGGGCATGAAGGACGCCTTCAGCGAAAAGACCTTCATCAACGTGCACCGCAAGGTGGCGCGTTTTGCAAAGAGCGGATCCGTTGCTTTGACTTCCGCAGAATGGACGCTGCCCGAACGCGACGAAGCCTGGGCCGCCCGCAGCGCCGTGCGCGAACTTCTCTTTGCCTCGCACAAGTCCCGCGGGCTGAAGACCAAGGGCAAGGTGCCGCAGGCCGTTGAAAAGATTCTCTGGGTTTCCGAAACGGATGTGGCCTCAAGCCTTCAGGTGGGCTGCGTGTCCGCCGGCGCCATGATCTGGGCGAAGGAACTTCAGGACCTGCCGCCCAACATCTGCGATCCGCAGTTCCTGGCCGAAGCCGCAGAAAGCGTGGTGCGCGAATTCGAAAAGACCGCAGGCAAGTCCGCCAAGGGCAAGCTCACCGTCAAGGTGCTCGACAAGGACGCCATCGACGAGGCCGGTATGGGCGGCGTGATCGGCGTGAGCAAGGGCAGCCAAACCGATCCTGTCTTCATTGAACTCGCCTGGCAGGGCGCGGATGCCTCCAAGGCTCCCGTCGTGCTCGTCGGCAAGGGCGTGACGTTTGACGCGGGCGGCATTTCCCTCAAGCCTAGCCGCACGATGGATCAGATGAAGTTCGACATGTCGGGCGCCGCCGTCGTCTTGGCCGCCGTCAAGGCCGCCGCCGAAATGGAACTCAAGGAAAACGTGGTGGCTCTCGTGCCCGCCGTGGAAAACCTGCCTTCGGGCAGCGCTCTGAAACCGGCCGACGTCATCACGACTTTAAGCGGTCTTACGGTTGAAGTGCTCAACACCGACGCCGAAGGCCGACTGATTCTGGCTGACGCCCTGGCCCGCGCCGCCGAACTCGAACCCGAGGTCTGCATCGATGTGGCAACGCTCACCGGTGCCTGCATCGTGGCGCTCGGCACCGACGTCTCGGGTCTTTTCTGCGAGGACGAACCGCTTACGGCCGCTCTGGCCTGCGCTGCCGACAGCGCGCACGACCCGGTCTGGCCGATGCCGATGGGCGGAACCTACAAGAAGGTTTTGGAGAGCTCTGTTGCAGACCTTGCCAACATCAGCTGGACGGCGGGTGCCGGCGCCTGCACGGCCGCTACGTTCCTTGCCGCATTCGCGCCGAAGTGCCCCTGGGCCCACCTTGACGTGGCAGGCACCGCTCAGGCCGCAAGCGGCAAGAGCGGCGGCACTGCGCGTCCCTTGCCGCTTATTCTTGAGTGGTTGCTTTCCCGTGCTCCGGCACCCAAGGCAAACAAGGTAAAGACCGTGAAGGCTAAGGCAGCCGCAAAGACGAAGACGGCTGCAGCGACGGCGAAAAAGGCTGACGCCAAGACCGTCCGCAAGGCCGCCGCCAAGTAAGTTTTTCGACAGACAGAGGTTGAGACACCGCTCGAGACGCCCGCATGCAGCAAATCGATTTTCACTTCAATGTCGCGCAACGTACCATCTATGCCTGCCGCCTGATCAAGAAGGTGCGCAAGATGGGGCTTACCGTTGCCGTCTGGAGCAGCAACGAGGTGCTGTTGCGGCGCGCCTACGACGATCTGTGGCGCTTTGAGGATTTGACCTTCATCGCGCACGCCTGGGCGGGTTCGGCTTTTGAAGCCGATGCGCCCGTGATTTTCGCAAGCGACATCACTCAGTTGAAACCGTCCGACGTCATCATTCTTCTGGACGAATCGGTGCCGCCCGACTGGCAGCATACGCTGGCGCCGTTTAACCGTGTTGTTGACATCGTCTCCACCAATCAGACGGAACTTCTCAATTCCCGCGCCCGCTATCGGCTGTACAAAACCGCCGGCGTGACGCTCAACGCCTACGACCGCAGCGCAGGTTAATCAAATGAATTCCTATCATTCTCCGCTTTTGAAAGAACGTGTTCCCTACGACTGGGAGGAGCTCAAGCGCGCGGCGCAGGAGCTCAAGAACGGACCGATTCCGGGACAGTCCGAAGATCAGGTGACGCCTCCGGTTGCTCCGCAGCCCGAAGAGCCTCGTATGCCGAACCCCGAACCCATCCGCCGGCAGGAAGCTGCGCCCGTGACGCCCCAGGCCCGTTCTCAGCAGCAAGCCGGAGCTTCCGGCCCCGTTGCCGCCGGTTTGTCCGAAGAGGAGCTCGTTGCCCGTATCGTTCCGAAGGTGCTTGAACGCCTCAATTCGCAGATTGAGATCATCGTGGACGTGACGCTTAAGACCGCTGCCACGCGCATTCGATCGGATCTGCAGAAGGCCGTTGAAAACACCGTGCGCATGACTGTGAAGGAAGAACTCAGAAAACGCTGAGGATTTTCTGTCGTTTGCTGATCAAGTCGCCGCTGTCGGGAGTGCCGGGAGCGGCAATTTTTTGTTTGCCTGATGTTGTTAAAGTGGAAGCCGTCGGTTAGCAGCCCGTTGAATTGAGCGAATCAAGACGACGTTTCCCATTGACAGGAAAGTCGGTCAAACGAAAAGCCGCGCCCCCGACGAATCGAGAACGCGGCTGTTATGCTTCACTGCGGGCGATCAATCAACCCGGACTTAAAGCTCTGATCAGAATGCGTAGCGGGCGCCGAAGTTAATGCGCCACTTCTGGTCGATGTCGCCACCGAAACCGGTGCCGACGTCAAGGAACGTGTTGAGCGTATCGGTCACGCTGTAGGACACGCCCAGAGAGACTTCGGCCCAGTTGTCGTCGAGCTCGTCACTGATCTTGGCGGAGTTGCCCGAGCCGTTGACAGCGTACATTGCTGCGTCCACGTTACCCAGGAAGTCGTGGTTGTAGGAGGCCTTCAGGTAGGCAGCACCGCGGTTTTCGGCAAACTTCATGCCGCCCATGACGCCCACGCGAGCGACCAAGCTTTCGATTGTTTCGAAATCAACGCTGCGGATGTTGGTGGAGTAGTCCGTGGCGCGTAGCCAGCTGTAGGAGAGCTGAACCTGCGGTTCGACGAACAGGTTGTGAGCGAGATCGAAGCGGTGGCCGGCTTCGATACCGACGATGGCGCCGGTCATCATGTAGTCGCCCTTTTCGAGACCGGCAGTGTTGGAGACCGTGTACTCATTGTCGATGCGGCCGATTTTGGCCATCAAGTCGACAAAGCCGCCGTTGTCACCGTAGTAGGTGCCGTACAGACCCACGGTGTAGACGTCGTTGTCGGCGGAACCGGCATTGAGGTCGGTGTCGCCGATCGTGTAGTCAAAGCTCACGCCGACGAGGAAGTTGCTGCTCACGGGAGCGTCAAAGCCCACTTCGATCGTGCTGTGGTCGTATTCGAGGCCGCGGCCGTCAAGACGACCGTTGTTGTAGCGTGCCCAAGCGCCGGCAGCCTGCGGCATGGTGCGCAGGGTACCCATACGGTCGCTGAGGTTGGTGAGCTGGGAGCGCCATACCAGGCCGTTCATCAAGGCGAGATCGGTGGTGGAGGTAATCAGGCTGCTCGGCCCGGAGTAGGTGCTCGTGATTTCGTCACCTTTCTTTTCGTGCACGGAAGCGCTTGCCCACAGACCGTCGGACGTAGTGATGAGTTTGGGTGTTTCACCGTTGTCGCCCAGGCTGATGCCATTGAAGAGCTCTTCGGCCTTGACCGAGCCGTTTGCCAGCTTATCGGTGACCGTACCGGTGTAGTTGAACTTGACAGCAGCATCCTCGCCAACTTTGTCTACATCAAGAAGAAGCTTGTCTTTCGAACCGACAGAATTGAATTCAAATGTCGTCGAACCGTTTTCCTTTGTCTCAATGAGTCCGATTTTGAGCGTCTGGGACTCATCGGAAGAGCGAATGGTCAGGTTGCTGTTGTTCACATGGACGCTACCCACATTGCAGCCTTCGCATGTAGCGTCATTTAAAGCATTCGCTTTTTCCGGGGTAACGGAAGACAAGACGATGGTTTCAGCGCGAGCCAGGTTTTCTACGGTCAGTTTCGATGCTTTACCGAGCTCAATGACACCTTCAACATGCGAATTGCCCGTAAGAGTCAGGCTGAATTCGACATCCTTATCCCAGCGGCCCGAGGAAATGGCGATGGCGCCGTCGGTGGCAATGATGGTGCCTTCATTGGTCACTGTACCGTCCGTGGCGTCGGAAGCCGTGATGCCATAGGCGTTCTTGCCGCTGGCGATGATAGTGCCCTTGTTGGTCATCTCAACGCCGCTGGCATTGTTGCCGCCAAGCGACATGCCGAAACCGCTGTTGATGACGTGAATCGTGCCTTCGTTGGTGATCTCGGATTTGCGGTCTTTGGCATTGGAGGTGGCCAGCATGCCGGTGCCGCCTTCGACGTAGATCGTGCCGCTGTTGGTGATGGAGGTTTTTGTGCCGGTGCTGGCATCAGCTGCCATGCCTTTGGCCGCTTCGTAGTTGTCCTCCTTGCCGTTGTTGTCGGAGTGGACGTAGATGACGGCACCTTCGGCATTCACGCCTTTTTTGCCGCCGCTTGCGACGATGCCGGCGGCGTACTGACCGAGGTCGTTATTTTCAATTCGATCGGCGAGCACCCAGATGCTTCCGTTGTTAGTGACGATGTCACCCTTTGCCGTGCTGAGGAACGCGGGTGCTTTGGAGCCGGAACTCATCGGTTCGCCAGAAGCGACAAGACCGATACCCTTCCAGGAAGACTGTTCATAGCTTGTCGGATCGTTCGCATCGTCGCGATAGATGATTTCGTTGTAATCCGTTTGATCTGTCGGGATTGCGGGAAATTCGGCGGCGTTAACCGTTGCGGCCATCACAGCGGCGGCCACGGCGGTCAGGTAAAAGCGGGGCATTTGTTACTCCGTTTGTGGGTTGCGAAAGTCGCGAGTTTGCATGACTCGGTTTTGAGCGTCAAGCGAATAAAGACGGTTTGGCTCAATTCGATAACAAACTAAAAGAAATTTTGCTTGCTACGCGCTCTTATATTGAAGTCAAATTGAGTGGTGACCGATATGTCCGTTGTGGACAATTGGGAAAGTGTTGGAGTGGTGATGCTTTTAAATGGCCGATGGGGCAGTGCTTTTGATTTTGTGATACTAATTCTATCCAGCTACTCTGGAAGGCAACGTTTTGAAGGAAATAGTGTTGGATTTCTTGTAGTTAAGTCTCTGATGTTTTTAAGAATATTTGATTTTGTGTGACAGAATGATATGGATATATTCGAATGCTCCGCAGTTTGGATGATCATCGGGAGAATTTGCAATTTCGTCGGTTTTGCAGGAACCGGGAGAAGTGGAAAGTAGGTCAGAGGATGGGCAGCGGGACAGACAAAAAGACAGCGGACGGAGTGTCGCCCGTCTGCCCAGCTGAGCACACGCAGACACCTTTGATGTGCTCGCGATGAATAAGTGTCATCAGGTGTGCGGTAGGTTCGGTGTCTTTTGATACACGAACTCGGATTGTGTCCGGGTACGCCCTGAGAAGGCGATCTCACAGCAACCTTGTGTGGTTCTAGGTTGTGCGCAAACAAAAACAGGACGAGAACCGAAATCCTCGCCCTGTTGTTGCCCTTAGCGGTCAGCTGGAGCTCTTAACGATCCGCACCGAAAATCGTGCCGTTTTTGTCGCCCACGGGCTTGGCGTTGCGAGGCGCCTTCACCAACAGGTTGGGCTTGGTGACGGACGGATCGGGCAGCGGTGCAATGTGCTTGCGATCCGAGTGCTTCTTTAAAAGCTCGCTCATTTCACCGAACTCGATGGCGCGCTGCGGGCAGGAGTCCACGCAGACGGGGTTGAGTCCCTTGGCGAGACGATCCTGACAGGCGTCGCACTTGGTCATCTTCTTTGCGACCGTATCGAGCTGCGGCGCGCCGTACGGGCAAGCCTTGGCGCACATTCCGCAGCCGATGCACTTGTCGCGATCAATCAGAACCAGACCGTCTTCCTTGCGCTTGAAGTGAGCCTTTGTGGGGCAGACCTTGACGCAGGCGGGATCTTCGCAGTGGTTGCAGCTTACCGAGACGTAATACGCAAACGTATCCGTGCGCCAGGCGCCGGTGGCGCGGTCCTGTCTCCAGCCGCCTCCTTCAAAGCAAAGGACATGTCGGAAGTTGCGACCGACCGGAAGATTGTTCTTATCTTTGCAGGCGACCTCGCACGTTCTGCAGCCGGTGCAGCGGGAGGCGTCAATCAGAAAGCCGTATTGTTTTGCCATGATGTGCCTCCTTTAGATCTTGCGGACTTCGACGAGATTGGTGTGCTGCGGGTTGGCCTTGGCCAACGGGCTCTTCTTGAGAGATGTAAGCGTGTTGATGGAAGGACCTTTGTCCACTCCCTTGGCGTCGGGCGTGTACCAACCGCCCTGCGGGAACGCCACCACGCCCGGGAAAATGCGAGGCGTGACGTGTACCGGCAGCTGCACGCGGCCGCGGTCGTTGAAGACTTCCACCATGTCGCCGGTCTTGAGCGCACGACCTCTGGCGTCGATCGGATTCATCAGGAGTTCGTCGGGCTGCACTTCACGCAGCCACGGCACGTTGTGATACGTGGAGTGGGTGCGGCCGTGTCCGTGATAGCCGAAGCACTGCAGCGGATACTTCTTTTGCAGCGGATCGCCCGGCATTTCCCACGTGCGGCAGAACTTGGGCAGAGCCGAAATGACGTCGCCCTTAGGCAAAGTCCAGTCCTTGGCAAGCTTGGCCAGACGTTCGGAATAGATTTCGATCTTGCCCGAGGGGGTCTTCAGGGGGTTCTTCACCGGATCGTCGCGGAAGGCCTTCATGACAACGGTTTTTCCCTTGCCCAGACCCGGCACCTTGACGATGCCTTGCTTCCAGAAGGTGTCGAAGTCGGGCATGACGTCCGGATGTTTCTTCCGAGTTTCTTCATAGCACCAGCGTACCCATTCTTCCTGCGTGCGACCTTCGGTGTACTTGTCTTCGATGCCGAAGCGCTTGGCGATCTGAGAGCAGATCCAGTAGCCGCTGCGCTGTTCCCACTGCGGCTCAACGCATTTCTGCAGAGCGACCATGAAGTTGCTCGTGCCCGTGGCGTAGCCGTCGGCGGCGATGTCGTTGAGTTCCTGCTGCATCACGTCGGGCAGGATGAGGTCAGCCCAGCGGGCGGTGGAGGTCATCTGGTTGTCGACGACGAGGATGAACTCGCACTTCTTTTCGTCAGCCAGAATCTTGGCCGTGCCGTTGTGATCCGAATGCTGGTTCATGTTCACGTTGGAGCACTGCGTCCACAGGAACTTGATGCCCACGTCGAGCTTATCCTTGCCGCGCACGCCGTCGGCCGTGGCGGTCATCTTTTCGCCGTGATCAATCGCATCGGTCCAAGTAAAGAACGAAATGAGCGTCTTAACCGGATTCTTTCCGGAAGGCAGGCCCACGTCGCCCAGGCCGATATCGCCCTCGCGGCCGCCGTGGCTCGTGCCGGGAAGACCGATGTTGCCCGTCAGAATCGGCAGCATGGCAATGGCGCGTGCCGTTTGTTCACCGTTGGCCTGACGTTGCGGACCATAGCCTTGGGCAAAGAAAACAGGCTTGGTCTTTGCCATTTCACGGGCCAACCGGATGATGGTTTCCGTCGGAATGCCGGTGATGCGGGAGGCGTATTCCGGAGTCTTTGGCGTCTTGTCTTCGCCTTCGCCCAGAATGTAGCTCTTGTAGTCGCTCTTGGCGGGGGCGCCCTTGGGCAGTGTCTTTTCGTCGTAGCCCACGCAGTATTTGTCGAGGAAGGTCTGATCGACCAGGTTTTCCTTGATCATGACGTAGGCCATGCCTTCAACGAAAGCCGCATCGGTACCCGGACGGATCGGCACCCATTCGTCTTCCTTGCCCAGACACGTGTCCGTATAGATCGGATCAACAATGATCATGCGCGGACGATCCTTGCCCTGACGAGCGCAATCGAGCTCCCAGGCTTGGCCGCCGCCCGACTGGCGCGTGACCATCGTGTTGTTGCCGAAGGACACGTAGAGCTTGGCGTTGCCGACTTCGGTCATCTGAGAGCCGCCGGCGCCGAGCCCGTAGGTGTAGGGGAAGGCGCCGTTGATCTGAGCCGAAGAGTAGGTGCCGTAGCAGCCCAGAGAACCGCCCAACATATTGAGTAGACGATCGGCCGTGCGGCGCGTGGAAACGAGCTGATAGGAACCGGAGCCGTACTGCAGGTAGATGGCTTCGTTGCCGTATTTCTCGATGGTGTATTTGAGCTGCTTGGCGACGATGTCAAGCGCTTCGTCCCAGGAGATGCGCTCGAACTTGTTTTCGCCGCGCTTGCCCACGCGCTTCATCGGGTACTTGAGGCGTTCGGGAGAGTACAAGCGCTGACGCATGGAGCGGCCTCGCAAGCAGGCGCGGACATGCGGGACAGCCAGAGGCATCTTGGTGGAGTCGGCGCCGGTGTTTTCCGGTTCAATGCGGATCACCTGACCGTTTTTGACGATGGCTTTCAACGGGCAGCGGCTGCCGCAATTGACAACGCACGAAGTCCAGCGAACGGTTTCCATATCATCCATGGCCGCTGCAACGGCTTGACTGAGCGGTGTGATTGAAAAATTAGCCAGTAGACCGGCGGCTGCAACCGATTTCATCAAGTTGCGCCGCGATACGGCTGGGTACTGAAATGTCATTTTTTTTCTCCTGTGAGCGAGCTGCTTTTGGGGAGACAAAATAATCGGGGTCGTGATCGATTGTTTTGTCGGCAGCGGTCTCTGGGGTGCATCGCACCTCACTTCTAAGGTTAATCCTTTTCGGATTCGAGCCAAGCAGAGAGCTCAACCGATCTCACTCATGAAAACACCCATTCGCAAGCAAAAACTGAAAGGCACCGATTGCAGATTCTGAAAAATGGTTAATAATCGCACTCGATCTATTTTTATGACTGAGGAAAATTTTCACTGATGTTGTCTCGACGCGATTATCTGAAAGCCTTTTGCGCAGCGTATCTTCTTCCCATCGGAGGCTCCTTTGCCGCAGAGCCCAAGGAGGCTTGGAGCCGGAAAGCATTTGCAGCGGCAGATTCAAGTCTGCAAGCTGTCAAGCGGCATGCCTTCCTGCGTGGAGTGTTTGACGGTACTTTATCCAAAAGAACGTTCGCGGCTTATCTCTGCCAGAACATCAGTTATCTGGACAACTACGCATCTTGTCTGGATTTGCTCGCAGCTCGCTTGTCTCAAATTCGAGGCTTTGAGCAGGAGGCTCGGGAGCTCAAACAGTGGGCTCGGGAAACACGCGATATGCGAGTCTGGACCATCGACTATGCGAAGTCATTTATGGGGCAATCGGTCAACCCGTCTGAAATTGTTCTTTTGCCGGAATTGCTGACCTATCAGGGTTTCGAAGCGCGAGCCGTACGATCTGCCGATCTCGGAGTTGCAATGGCGGCTCTGTTGCCGTGTTTCTGGATTTGGAACGAATTCGGAAAGGCATTGCGTCCCACAGCCAAGCTTCAGGACAATCCGTTCCGAGATTGGGTTGAAGGTATGGGGTCAGAGGCGTCCGATGTTTCTGCACGAAAGGCAGTGTCAATTGCGGATAAACTGGCCCAAAACGGCTCAGACGCTTTGCGTGCGCGCATGACAGACGTCTTTGCAGCCGGTTGTTGGCTCGAGTGGCAGCTTTTTGAAGTTGTTTCGCACAACTAAAGGACGATTTGCAGACGCAAAAGAGGAGCGGCGATTATGTGCCAGATTTGTTGAGACCGGAAAGATCTCCTCGTTTGCTATCGCAAGACCGTTCCGTTCGTGACGAAGGATCGCATCTACACCAACGACATCAACAACGGCATCAAGTTCCTGCGCACGCTCGATCCGGCTACGCTGAAGTAATTCGGTCATAATTCACATCCTTTGTTTCTCCTGATCTTCCTTGCGGGCCACGTTTCCGGACGCGGCCCGCGGGTGAAGATCGACTCCACGGATCAAAGCATTATGAAAAAGACACTCACCACAGCCGCGGTTTTGTCCGCACTCTCCTGCGTTGCCTCCGCAACGGAAGTGACGCTCTACGGCGTCATCGACACGGGCTTTACCTATCAGCACACCGAAGGCGGCGACGATTCGTTTGCCATGACGAGCGGCAGCTATGCCGGTCCTCGTTTCGGGTTTAAGGGCACCGAAGATCTGGGCGACAATTTGACGCTCGGTTTTGTTTTGGAAGCCGGTTTCAACAGCGACACCGGTGCGCAGGGGGAAGACGGCAAGATCTTCAACCGTGAATCGCAGATTTATCTCTCGGGCGACTGGGGAACGCTCGGTTTCGGTCGTGTCGGCGGCTTTTCGTCCGGTATGAGCTCTCTGTCCTGGTATTGGGACTTCGAACCGTTTGAAACCGGTTACGTCGACGCCGGTATCCAGGCCTCTCAGGTCAACGTCTGGAACGTGCACAGCAACACGATCTACTACGTGTCTCCGACGTATGGGGGTGCCAAGCTCGGCGTGCAGTATTCGCTCACGAATGAAGCCGACGACGAAGACGATCGCTGGGTCAACAACAGCAAGTGGCTCAATGTGGCGCTGCGCTGGGACGGCAGCAACGTCAAGGTGATCGGTGCCTTTGAAGCCGAGTTCTACGGTGACAGTTCCGAGTACTACGGAACCGGTTACGATACGAAGAACTGGGAAGATGCCTTCAGCTATAAGCTTGCTGCCACATGGACACCGGGTGGCGGTGCCACGACGCTTTACGCCGGCTTGAACTACTTCACCAACAACCGCCGCATGAGCGACGCCAACTGGAACGAATACGACTTCGATTCGGATCTCTTGAAGACGAGCTCGGACGCGTACGATGCGATTTCCGGATTCTTGGGGGTCCGCTACACCGTGGGTTCGGCCAACTGGCTTGCTCAGGTGCAATACCAAGACGGCGAGTTCGAAGGAGCTCCGTCAGGTCAGGACGGCGACTTCAAGCGTTACGCCGTGGGTTTGGGCTGCCACTACTATTTCAGCAACCGCACGATGGGTTACGCTGTCGTCTCTTGGGCTAAAGGCGAAGGCTGGCTCAACAAAGATGAAAATACCACGAACCGTACGGCTGCCTCGATTGGTTTGACGCACTCATTTTGATTGTCAGTGACGGCGGCAGTTGCCGCATTTGACATGGTTTCATGCCGAAGGTGCATCTGGCGCTAAAACGCTGGAGTTGCGCCTTCGGTTTTTTGTTTGCGGCAAATGCTTTTTGCTCGCGTTCGAATTCGGGCGTAGCATCGGTAAGAGAAGCCTTTATGTCGGTGTTATGCCGGCTGAATCCATATGGTGACGGCGCAATGTACGGAAAGCTCGCTCGAGTTCTGTTCATATTGCTGATCCTGCATTCCTGCACGACCGGCATGCGCTTTTGCGTGACGCTCGATGCACTTGAGCACGGGGCGAGTTCCTTTGAAGTGGGCGCGATGCTCGCCAGCGTCGCCTTGTTTCCTGCATTCGGCGCCATTGCAGCCGGGCGGTGGCTGGATCGTTCGGGACCGAGACCGTCGCTAGCTTTGGCCATCTTCTGTGCGGCTTCAGCCGGTGCCGCGACGCTCATATTTCCCACCAAGACAGCGGGCCTCTGGCCGCTCTTTTCGGCCTGCATTCTTGTAGGCACGGCCTTTATGCTCACCAACACCGTCGTTCAGCGCCTGACCGGTGACGTTTCCACCAACGAGACAAGAGCACTGGCCTTTACGCTGTTGTCAATCGTGACAGCCTTGAGCGGTCTGCTTACTCCGATCATCACAGGCTACATGATTGAGCACTTTGGCTTTGCCAGTTTCTATTGTTGGGTAGCGGGCGCTCCGATCTTTGTGGGACTGATGTGTTTGCTGCCGTTTATGCGGCATGTGCTTCCTGCAGGAGGCAATGGTGCTCGCAAGGCGGCGGGAACGCATCCTCAAAAAGTAATGGACTTTTTCCGGGACCCGCCCATGCGAGCTGTCTTGGTCTGTTCCGTCGTCGTTTCAGTCGCCTGGGAAGTAGGCAATCTGCTGATTCCTGTCTACTGCGCATCCGTGAAGCTTTCGCCTTCGGACATCGGCTGGGTGCTGGGCAGTTTCTCGGCGGCGTCCTTTGCCGTACGACTTCTGATGCCGTACCTGATGCGGCACATGAGAGAGTGGATCATGATTGCGCTTACGCTTCTGATTTCGGCCTTGGCTTTCGTTCTCTTTCCCTTCTTTGAAAGTCAACTGCCGCTCATGGCCTGCGCTTTCCTGTTGGGCTTGGGACTGGGGGCGTCGCTTCCGAACATGATGTCGCTTGTTTATCGTCTGGCACCCAAAGGCAGAACAGGCGAGGCGATCGGACTGCGGCTGATGCTGATCAATTCAAGCAAGGCGACTTTCCCGGTGGCCATGGGGGCGCTGGGGGCCGTGATTGGTGCCGGAGCGTCCCTGTGGGGACTTGCCATTTTCGTCTTTCTGGGCTTTCTTTTTGCGATGCGATCGGCGCCGACGGTTATCGGTGCGGTGGCAGGCAGTCACACGGAACACTGACAGACATCTAGCAGACGAAAAGAGAAGTGTTGGAACGTGGCTTTCAGTTTTTCTTGCCGAATGCGGTTTGCAAGAGGTCGTACGGTCTTTCTCGAAGGTCCGATTCCGGATTGGCAATGCAGCAGGCATTGGAAATTGCCGGAAAATTGTCAATCAGCATGACGATTAATTGTCAATTAGGTTTGCAATTTGCTTATTGCAGAGGCGCTTTTGACTGTCCCGGGAGAGTATCTTTTTGAAAGTTGTTCCAACCCAAGCCGTTTGATGCGGCCAAACAGGAGAGCAGTATGTTGCCAATGATTGGCGTGTGTCCGCTTTTTGATGCGAGATCGTCTCGTATCTGGATGCGTTCAGAATACTTGCAGGCCGTGGAAGAGGCAGGCGGCGTGCCGGTCGTGTTGCCGTTGACGACAAAAGTCTCAACCATCGAGTCTCTGTTGGATCGATTCGACGGATTTTTGCTTACGGGCGGCCAGGATGTGGATCCGGCGATCTACGGTCAGAAGAAGAAGTCCTTGTGCGGCGAAGTTTGTGCGGAGCGCGATGCCTTGGAGCGGTTGGTGATCCAAGGCGCCGAGTCCCGAGACAAGCCGCTTTTGGGTATCTGCCGCGGCATTCAGATTCTCAATGCGACCTTGGGCGGAACGCTCTATCAGGATTTACCTACTGAGCATCCCGGCGTGGAGCACGATATGGAGCCGCCGTATGACCGTGCGATACACCGCGTGTTTGTGCTGGAAGGCACTCCGCTTGCAGACATTGTCGGCTCAGGCTCGATTGAGGTGAACAGCTATCACCATCAGGCGATCCGAGACTTGGCGCCTTCGCTTCAGGTTTCGGCCGTGAGTGAAGACGGTATCGTCGAGGCGGTCTGGATGCCTGGCAAAAGGTTCTTTCAAGCTGTGCAGTGGCATCCGGAGACGCTGTATCGGAAGGAAGAAAAGTGCCGTCGGCTGATCGAGGTGTTTGTGCGGGTGGCCTCGGAGAACTGAGAGAAAAGGTGTTTTTGTAAAATTGTCAATCTGATTTACAAAAATCTGCAATGCTACTTGACAATTTATCGTAAGTCTATTTTACAATTTCTCATGCGATATGTTTTCTGGACTGCTTGAGACAAAAAATGACTTATATCCGACGTTGGGCTGAGAGTGAATTTCAGATGGCCGAGAGGATTTTCAAGGCTGTCATTTTTTCTGGAGTGCGACAGTGCGGCAAAACGACTCTGATGAGAGAGTTATTGCCAAAAGATGCGGCATATGTGTCCCTTGATAGAGAGATCTTTAGACAGGCTGCTGCAGATGCTCCGGGAGGTTTTCTGCAGCAGTACAGAAATCGAAGCTGTTTAGCTATTGACGAGGTTCAAAAGGTCCCAGCGCTTTTCCATGAAATCAAGGCGTTTGTGGATGAATCCCGCGAGTTGAGGCAGTACTTGCTGTCCGGATCGTCCAACTACAAGACGATGCCGTCCATACACGAATCTATGGCCGGCCGACTCGGAGAAGTCCGTTTGCGACCGATGACTGAGGGCGAAATACAAGAACAGCCCCCTCGGTTTATCGACAGACTTTTCAATGAAGAGTTTGATGACAAATTAACCGCAGAGGACTGTAGCAAACGGGTGATTATTGAAAAGGCTCTTCGTGGCGGTTTTCCGGATGTCCTCCGAATGGAAGGCGGGGAACGCGATTATTGGTTCGAAGCCTATGTAAGTTCACTCGTTATACGGGATCTGCTGGAGTTGGGAGATTTTCGTAAACCGCACTATATGCAGATGTTGTTGCAGCAGTGTGCTGGGAGCTCGAGCCGGATGGTCAATGTTTCATCATTATCTGCAGCGATGGAGGTGAACAGACCGACAGTAATGCAGTATTTGACGGCAATGCAAACCATGTTTTTGGTGGAATTGTTACCGGCATGGCAAAACAAAATTATTAAACGCGCATCGTCGACACCCAAGCTGATGCTCTGTGACAGCGGACTGATGGCATATTTGGCAGATCTAGGCGATGTGGATCTGGCTCTTAATGTGGAAGACAAAGCAACCACGGATTTGGTGGGAAATTTGCTTGAAACATGGGTTTATCAGCAACTCGTGCCGATTACTGATATTGGGCGCAAGTGGAAGCTTTATCACTTCCGTAACACGACAGGCAAAGAGATCGACTTTATTTTGGAAAACAGAAATGGAGAATTGATTTGTCTGGAGGTAAAGGCAAGCGAAGGAGTAAAAGCGGAACATTTCAAGAACCTTCGCTGGTTCAAAGAACAATTCGGTAAGAACCGCCGTATTTGGTCGGTTGTTCTTTACACGGGCCACGATGTTGTTCGTTATGGCGAGCGCGAGTTCGCTTTGCCGATGGCGTATTTGTGGCTCTAGAGAACCGGGTGATTGGGCAGGCAAGCCTGCAAGAATGGTGCTGTCAGACCTCACGACTTACCCACAACCTCGGCCTACGGCCCAGTAAGTAGTCTGAGCGGCCGAGGATGTGGATAAGTCTTCTCTTGTCCCCGAATTGACCGATCGTTTATCGGCATCGTTCGCAGATGCAGGATGGGAGGATTCAGCACGAACTCTTTTTGCTGCAAAGAGAAACGGACGCAAAAAGACCTTCCCGAGCACTATTGGTTCGGAAAGGTCTTGAAGGATGACAGAAAGTTTCGACTTAGTGGTTGAGAATCTTCGATAGGAACTTCTGCGCACGTTCCGTGTGCGGCTTATTGAAAAATTCGTCCGAAGGAAGGTTTTCAATGACTTCGCCGGCATCCATAAAGATCACGTGGTCGGCCACTTTCTTGGCAAAGCCCATTTCGTGCGTCACCACCATCATGGTCATGCCTTCGTGAGCAAGTTCCACCATCACGTCAAGCACTTCGTTGATCATCTCGGGGTCAAGCGCCGAGGTGGGTTCGTCAAAGAGCATGCAGATCGGATCCATGGCCAAGGCGCGGGCAATGGCAACGCGCTGCTGCTGACCGCCCGAAAGCTGCCCCGGAAACTTTTCCGAATGCTTCAAAAGACCCACGCGATCGAGTAGCTTTAAGCCGCGTTCTTCGGCCTCGGCCTTGTCGCGGCCGAGCACCTTGATCTGGGCAAGCGCCAGGTTGTCGCGGATGCTCATGTGGGGAAAGAGCTCGAAATGCTGAAAGACCATGCCGACGTGGCTGCGCAGCTTCGCGAGATCCGTTTTGGGGTCGCCCACGGAAATGCCGTTGATGCGGATTTCGCCCTGCTGGAAGGGTTCAAGTGCGTTGACGGTTTTAATGAGCGTGGACTTGCCCGAACCGGAAGGCCCGCAGACAACCACCACTTCGCCTTTTTCGACGTTCACCGAGCAGTTCTTGAGAACCTGAAAGTCTCCGTACCACTTGCTCACGTTTTTGATTTCAATCATCGACATTTTTCTTTTAATCCTGTAATTCCGGTTTTGTGCGATGTCCCTGTGCTCTTAGCGGGCGGCCACGGCGATCTTGCGCTGCAGGCGACGCACGAGCATCGAAAGCGACACGGAAACGGTGAGGTAGCAGACGGCGGCAAAGGAGTACATCAAGACGAGCTGACCGTCGCGCTGAGCTATCTTGCTTACGGCTCCCATGAAGTCGTTGCCGCTGATCACGTACACCAGACTTGTGTCCTGGAAGAGAATGATGGTCTGGGTGAGCAGCACCGGCAGCATGTTGCGAACGGCCTGCGGCAGGATGACGTAGCGCATCGTCTGACCGTAGCGAAGGCCGAGCGCCATGGCCGCGGACATCTGCCCCTTGCTCACGGACTGGATGCCGGCACGCATGATTTCTGCAAAGTAGGCCGCTTCAAAGAGCACGAAGGTGATGATGGCCGTCATTTCCGCGCCGATCATGACCGGATGATCGAGCCTGAGCAGAACCTTGAGAACTTCCGGCATCAGCAGGAAGAACCAGAAGAGCACGAGCACGAGCGGCACGGCGCGCATCAGGTTGGTGTAGAGCTTGGAAAACTCGGAAAGAATCTTGGAAGTCGACAGACGGCAAAGTGCGAGACCCGTACCGAGAATCAGACCGCCCACGGCCGTGATGATCGTCAGTTCGATCGTGTACTTGACGCCTTCGAGAATGTAGGCCCAGGAATTCGTAATCGAGGAAAAATCAAACATCGCTTATCTCCTCTCTTACTTGGCAAGGATGAGGCCGGGAACGGCGCTCTTTTTCTCGACGACGCGCATGACGTTGTTGACGATCAGTGCGATGACGATGTAGATGATGGTGGCCCAGATGTAGGCGGCGAAGAACTGGAACGTGTTTTCGCCCATTTCATTGGCGCGCATCGTGAGTTCAGGCAGACCGATGGTGAGAGCCACGGCGGTGTTCTTCACGAGGTTCATGGCTTCGCTCGTGAGCGGCGGAACGATCAGGCGCATCGCCAGAGGCAGAATCACATAGACGTAGGTCTGAATCGGCGTAAAGCCCAGAGCCTTGGCGGCGTTGGGAAGGCCCTTCGGAACGGAGGCGATGCCGGCGCGAACCTGTTCGGCAACGCGTGAGGAAGTGAAAAAGCCCATGCAGATGAAAGCCGTCAGGAACTGCGAGTAGACGGGATCGACCGTGTTCATCCAGTCCTTGTACCAGGGGATGAATTCCGGAACGACGAAGAACCAGACGAAAATCTGAACGATGAGCGGAATGTTGCGGAAGGTCTCGATCCACACTTCGCAGATCGTGCTTAGGAATTTGTTCTGGGAGGTGCGCAGCGTGCCCACGATGATGCCCAGCACGAGAGCCAGCGCAAAGGAGGTGAGCATCAGAGCCACCGTCCAGCCGGCGCCGCCCAATATGTACGACCACCAGGGCTCGTCGGAGAGCAGCGCAGGCTCAAACAGAGAGTTCAGATCAAAATTGAGAGCCATTTTCAACTTTCCTCTTTTTATGTGCGGCAGCCCGTGTGAAGGGCAAGGACTGCCGCCGCCGCGGGAAATGAATTTTCAAAAAGACCGGGGCATCTCAACGTTGGCGCCACTGAGACCGGCCCCGGCATAAAACTTCCCTATCAGATGCCCTTGTCCGAAGGATTGGCAAAGAGTTCCTTCGTGTAGTTGTTCATCTTGAAGTTCAGGTTGACGTTCTTGGGCGGAATGGGAGATTCGAACCAGGTCTTGTAGAGCTTTTCGAGTTCTCCGGTCTTGATCATGTTCGTGACCGTCTTGTCAACGAGAGCCTTGAACTGCGGATCGTCCTTGCGGAACATGGCGCCGTAGGGTTCGACCGAAAGAGCGGCGTCGAGAATCTTGAAGTCGGCGGAGTTCTTCAGGTTCGCAATCTGACCTGCGAGCAGCACGTCGTCAAGCACGAATGCGTCGGCGCGTTTGTTGGCAACGAGCTGCATGGCTTCGGCAAAGTCCTTCGTCATCATGTAGCGCACGCGAATGCCGTTTTCCTTTTCAAACTTCTTCATGAGTGCCACGGAAGTCGTGCCGGAAGTCACGGCAATCGTCTTGCCGTTCAAGTCCTTCATCGAATTGATGCCGCTGTTCTTCCAGACGGCGGCCGAAACCTGGATGCCGAAGTAGCTCACGGAGAAGGCCGCTTCGCGCTGACGAACCAGAGAGTTGGTGGTCGAGCCGCATTCGATGTCAACCGTACCGTTCTGGATGAGCGGAATGCGGTTGGCCGAAGTCACGGCCTGATACTTCACATCGAGCTTGGCCAGGCCGAGTTCCTTCTGAGCGGATTCGGCAACCTTGCGGCAGACCTCAAAGGCATAGCCAACGGGCTTGCCGTCGGCGCCGAGGTAGGAAAACGGCACGGAGCTTTCACGATAGCCGAGCGTGATCGAGCCGGTTTCCTGAATCTTCTTGAGCGTTCCGGTGAGCTCCGCGGCGGTGGCTGCGTTCATGGCGAGAACAGCGGCGGCGACGGCTGCGAGGGCAAAGCGGGAAGTGTGCTTCATATCAGGCTCCTATTTGAGTGTGTGATCGTTCTCGGTGCGCGTGAATGAGTGCGCGCCTTTTGTCTTTAACTGTTGCAAGGAGCGTGCCAGTTTTGGACGTAATAGGGAGAACCCTCGCTCTTTTCTTAAGTCGTTAAGGTTTAGTGATTAAGAAAGCTAATCGGTAATGATTAGTTTTGTCTTGAATTGCCCGATGATTAGGTCGAAGTAACTAGAGAAACGACAAAGCTTAAGACTGGGCTAAACGGCAGCGAAAAGCACCGTTTGGGTGCGCTATAGGCAGTTGTGATGCATCAAATTGGTGCATGAAGGCGTTCGAAGTGCGTTTGATCGAAGCTTCAGGCGGGTGCCTAGAAGAACTATCGAGTGCTCAATCGGTGGTGTATGAGTTTTTCACAAATATGTGGAAAACGCAGTTAGTAACCCGAGAAACCCTGAGAAATGAATGAGTTATCGGTGTGTCTAAATTTTGAGCATTGCTTGGGTGTTGTCAGTGGATGCCGGCACTTAGAAATTCTCCTCAACGATAGGTGTAAAGAAAAATCTCTCATGATGTAAAAAAATCCGACGATTGCATTGGGGCTTTATCCATTGACCGGGGGGGGGGAATCTTTAATCTGCGAAACGTGGGTTTGTGTTCTGTTAAGAGGATAAAGTGGATAACTCAAACGACGCCCCTGAACCTTATACATCTACACGGCAGTTTTCCTTTTTTGATTTCAAGCGAGTCGTTTCTTCCGGTTGCCGCCTGCCTGTTCAGGCGGTGCCGTCGTGTCTCTTCTTTTCTTCATATCTGTTCCCGATTTTAGTTCCTGAATGCCCGGCAGACGGTGGCAGGGATGTGCTCGCTCGTATGAACTGTCGGAGTCGACGATGTTGAAGCTCTTTTTCGTCAGCAGTTTGACAGTAAATCGTTTGACCTTTCCTGAGTGGAGGAAAGTTCGAGAGTCTGACGACCGAACTTTGAGGGAAGGGGCATTGAGTGTTTGAAGTATCGAAATTTGGTGTTGCTTGCTATCTCAAGAGTTAAGGAAGATCCAGTTCAATAAAGCAAGTAAACGAAAAGATATCTAAAAAATTAATAAATAACTTTTGATGGTGTTCGTATGAATAAGATTTATAAGAGCATTTGGAACCACGTGACCAGAACGTTTACTGCGGTTTCTGAATATAAAAAAAGTCGAAAAAAGGAATCGAGAAATGCAAGAAGAGTTCTACCGGGATTAATGTTGGCAACTTCACTGCTAGTGATGAATAACGCCTTTGCATGGGAGCGGAACGAATCCATTACCGGTGAACTTGACTTTTCAATTGGTATAAATAGTCCGATTGGGCAATCTACTGATGCCGAATGGATACCTTGGTCTGGGACAAATCACTTTGTTTTAGATACTACTGACACAACATTAAGCACAAATTCTCTTTTGTCATTGTCTAGCTCAGCAACTGAGCAACTGATTTACCAAACTCGCGGATGGTGGGGGTCTGGTTTGGGCGAGGATCGTTTTGCCGTGAGCGGCGCTAATGGTGCTTCCACTGCCAGCATCACGCAGAGACAAGCTGATGTTGCGACACTGACGTTTGCTGTAGGTGATGCAGCTCGTTCACTGATTTTAAGTAACCTCGACAGTTTTCCGAATGTAAGAGTCGAAAATGGAGAGATACGAATAAATGACCCGGTATACGGCGATAAAGGATATAACTCGAACGGGGTTGCGTATGAAAGTAGTGAGGATATAAACGGAGATGGGTGGTATAACGTATGGACCTTGGCAATTTTAACGCAAGTAAATATTGATCAAGGGAAAACACTTTCTTTAACAGGTATATCTGGTGAAGATAATGTATGGTCTGCTAAGATCACAGGTGATAACGGAGGAATACTGTACAGTGGTGAAGGTGTACTGAATCTCAAAACTACTCTAGCTAATGGATTTGATGATACAAACACGTATACTGGCACGACTACCGTTAATGGTACAGGAGGTGGATTAACTCTTAATCTTTCCAAAAACCAATCTTTCGGCGAAACCTCTAACCTTATAGCTTCCAACGCAACAATCAATGTCCTAACGAGTAACGCTTGGCAATCAGTTAATAACCTTGAATTGACGAGTGTAACGACTGATTTTTCGTCATCAGGACTTTCACGCTTCACTGTTACCAATACCGGATCCGTCGCCACTTTTTCAGGGCAAAACATGTTTGTCACGCCGGGGGCATTTACCTACACGATCAACGACAGCGCGGAAATTAAGGATGGACACACCGCTTTTGGCAGCAATACGACGGTTCAGGTAGGGGACTCGCTGGCACTCCACAGTGTGGATAGTCTGAGTGCTCAGAATCTTCAGATTGGCAATGAGCTTAAATTTGTCGGAGCCAACGGGTCATTTGATCAGAATACTGCCGCCTATGACCGAGATGGCTTCACTGTTAATATCTCGGATCAATCTGATATCACCTACGGCGCCCAAGATGTGTTGTCGGGAGTGGCATCTACTGTCCTGTCAGAAAGTTCAAAGTTGACGCTCTCAGATCAATCGGATCTTGGTTCCAGAGTTGATTTCCTGAGAGATGACAACAAGAAACCTCGTTCTCAAGTCACGATTACATCAACCGACAACCTTGAGTTTGCTGAAAAGGGGGCGCTAGCCCTAACCGGTGATGGTCTGGTTATTTTAAGTGCCGGTTCCTCTGATGATTCCACCATCAGTATCAACTCGAATAATGCGGATTTTTCGAGCTACACAGGCTGGCTGCGACTTGAGTCGGGGTCAATGACCTTAACTAGTGACGTAGCTCAAAAACTTGCTGCCGGTGAGGAGAATGACGCTGGCTTGAGCCTGGGTGCCGGGAGTGTATTAAGAGTTGAAGGTACTGAGACATTGGCACTGGATCAGTTCGGCTGGTCCACCGCCTCATCCGGAGGTATTCTCGATCTGAGCGGCTTTAATTTTGATCAGACGGACGGTCCTGCCCTGAACCTCGGCTCAATTGCGTTTGGCAGTAATAACAAGATTCACGTTGATTTGAGCGACTTCACTCAAGATGAGACGGTTCGATCAGGAAATATTTTTGATCTGGACACTGCAAATCGTGGGCAGATTCTTGTTAAGGGCGTAGCCTTGGAGGGCGGATCATGGGACGTTACTCTGGTTGATGGAAAGGGTGATCCGATTCAGTCTACGACCGTTGATGTGCTGAAGAATGTTGTTTCTGACAAAAACGCGGCTCTAGCCAATTGGACGATTGATGCCGACTATGATGATCCGGCCGGTGAGGAAGGCATTTACCTGAACTACTCTGTTAGCTCGCTGACTCTGATCAACGGCAAGGAAGGTGTGGACGGCAACATGCCGGTTTATGACCCGGACACTGACGATCAGATCACACTTGATACAAAGGCGGCTCTGGTGGCCAAAGTTTCTACTGATTCTGATAATCAGTTGACATCTGCACTGCACGGCTACGGAATTTTAGAACTGACGTCTGAAGATCCAGCTAGAAGTGTGGTGCGCCTGGATAACAATAGTTCCGACTATAAGGGGGCAACGGTTGTCAGAGGCAATGTCACACTCAACTCGACGTTCGGAGCTCTGGGAAACAGTTCGCTGGTTTTGACTGATTCGTCAAACTATGTGTTGCGCAAAGGTTCGGGCTCTGACCCGGATTCTACTGTGGTTCAAAACCTTCAGGGTATTGTGACGGACAGCAGAGCTCATCAGATTGAAGTCAACGGCAATACCATTGCAATTGTTGGAAACGGACTTTCCTCGGCTAATGCCGATGCTCTTGCGAACGGATACAGTACCGACATTGCTGCAGGCAATGTGCTTGGTGCCGGAACAACGCTGATCGGAGGCGGGACCTTTGCGATCGGAAGCGATGCACAAAATACGACGGGAATTAACCTGATTGCGCAGAGTGCTAACGTCTTCAACGCCTACGACGGTGTTGTCCGATTGGCCGGAACAGGTTCCACTTTAACTATTAACGGTGGTGTAGCGGTTTCCGGAGGTCATTTTGCGACGGGGCAAAATTCCGCAGCTGCCAACATCATCTTCAATCAGGATGTTTCTGTTGGGGCAACTGGTGCCGATTTCGGTGCCTACTCAGGTGATCTGACTCTTGGTGCCGGCAAGAACTTTACGATCAACGGATCGTTTGACAACCTCAATAGTGGCGCAGTTCTGTTGGGTAATAACTCTGTTATTACTCTCAACGATATCGGTAGTGGTTCGTTTGTCAATTCCGTCAAGACGCAAGCCAATGGTGCCGCTTCGACACTCAAGTTGATTGGTTCAACCGTGACACTTAACGGCAAAGACGGAAACAAGGACGGTATCGGTGCCGTATCGATTGATGCAGGTTCGACTCTGACATTGGTCGAAGGCACGGACGGAAACGGTGGGTTCGAAGAGTTCGGTGACGGCAGATCGAATGTTGACTTCAGTGGCGCCGGTTCTCTGGCGTTGTCCGGCTATAAGCTTAGTGATTCAGAAATCAAGCTGGATAGCCTCAGCGGGACGCTGGTGCTTGACTTATCTCAGTTCACGTTGAGTAAATCGTCGACATATGCCGTGACTCTTCAGCAGGGTTCGACACTTTCCGTGAGCGGAAAAGATCTGGCATTGGGGTCTGCTGTCGCTGGGTATAAAGACCTGACGGTGGCGGCAGGGAGCATTCTGGATTTGACAGGAGCAACGACTGATAACGCTGCCGATGCTCTTTTCACCGTAAATAGTTTGAGCGGTTCCGGACTGACGATCAAAGTGTCCAAAAGTCAGCAGGACACAGACATTGAGCATAAGGCACTTCTTGAACAAGACGAAGGATGGAGTCGCTTGCTTGTTGATTCTGTGAGCGATACGGGGCTTTCCGGTGGTGTTACGATCGAAAATGCAACTGAAACAGATCCCTATACGAAGGAAATCGTAGATGGCGTGAAGGGCACTTACTCTTTGGGGTCGAATGTCGCCAAGGGTGATGTGTCTCTTACATACGCTTTGACCGCATTGGATCTTTCGCCGGACTCTCGACTTGGGTTGGATGCCGCTTTGGCTACGACGGATGATGCTAGGGACTTGGGCGTCATACTTACCGGTAGCGGAACGTTAGCCATCAACAATCAAAGTCATGTGATATTGACCAACGCCGAAGGAAGTACGTTCAGCGGTATTTATGATGTAACGTCGAGATCGACTTTAACCTTGAACGGCGCGGCCAGTGCAGCGACGGTCAAGTTGGATGACTCAACTCTTAATCTTGGATCCAATCAGACGCTTACTCTCGGTGGTACGAACGCGAAGATCCGCTTTGAAAGTGCAGGTTTAGATTTGACGCTTGTGGGGGCGAACGTTCTTAAAAACACTTCTAATTTGGTAGGTGTGAACACCGATCGCATCGTATTGGCGGAAGGTGCGGACAATACGCTGGTTATTCAAAACGCTGCAAGTGCGATGAATGGGTTCTTGGGCAGCTGGGTGCTGGAGAGAGAGTCTCAGTTGACTTTGAGTGACGCCGGTACTGCCGCAGTAACGCTTGATCGTGTCAATTCCGCTGAAGGATCAAAAATTGATCTGAAGAACTGCACCTATGTGCTCACTGATGCACATGGCACTGTTTCCGGCGCCATTGCTGTTGACCAGGATACGACGCTCCAACTTTCCCGGTGGAAGGAAGAAGATGCCACCTTTGCAACTGGTACGGCCTCGCTCAGCGAAGCCGGGACGATTTCTCTGATTAACGGCAGTGTCGTAACCGTGGCTCAATCACAGGTTCAGGATTTCTCCGGAACCTGGGCACTTGACCGGAATGACGGAACCCAAGAAACACTGAAGGTCAGAGGCGTTTTGGGAAACGGATCATCTGTTTTGCTCGGAACCGGTGATACCATCGACTTTGCTGATGCCTCCAATGATGTCCAGACAATTACAACGGCTATTGACGGAGACGGATTTGGGACACTGAAGGTCTCGGGTGGCATTTATGAGGTTGACGCAGGAACCGCTGTTGATGTTGCTTCAATTGATGTGACATCGGGTGCTTCCTTGAGCTTGAAGAACAAGGATCAGCTGGCTGCGAACCTGAATGCTGACGGTACGCTCGAGTATGAAAGTCAGACTAAGGAAGACTTTGTTTTCTCGAGTACAACCGTTACTGCAACCACGGCTGGGAAGGGAGAAAAAGTTCTTCAGTTCAATTTGCAAGGTGGATCGCTTGATCTTGGTGACGATCTTGACTTCAGTGGTTTTGACGGCGGCAAGCTTCGTTTGATTTCCGGTACGTATGTTTATGATGCCGGAGATAGCGGCTACTTCAGTCCGCAAGGAGACGGGGTTGGTTTCGCCGTGGGCGGAAACGGTGTATTCCAACTCACCGGTGACCGGACCGTGAATATGGCCAGCTTCAGTTGGGATTCTCTGCCGAACACTGCTGGTAGTGGCGTATTGGATCTTACGGGATTTACGTCGAACCACAGTGATCCTGCCATGAACGTCGGCGAGCTCCATGTGGACAACGGCGGGCAGTTAAAGCTTGAATTGAGCGACTGGGTTGGGGTTGGTTCTATATCAAATGAAACAAGTGACGGAAATATCCTTGATGTTGATTCGGCTGACGGCAGTCTCACGGATCGTATTTGGGTAGTGAAGTCCGACAAGGTTACCGGTAATGCCGATAGTCTGACACTGATGGACGGTGACGTCGTGATTGATGGCAGCGATGGCACTACAACCGAGTTCCATGCCAGTTCAGATCCTTCCTCGGATGTTATTGCAACCGGTTATTGGAACTACATTGCCGGCGTTGACAGCGAAGGTGACGAACAAGGTGTTTATGTTAGTTACGGTCTTACGCGAATCCATTTACAGAATGCGGCAGAAAACATCACTGCTTTGCAGATCAATGGTGCGACTGCGACGGATAACGTTTTGACGGCGCAGTTGACCGGTAACGGCAAGGTTGAAGTTTCTGATTCTGTGGTCTTTAACTACAGAGCTGCGAGCGGAACCGACGATTACCTCAAAGGTCAATTGACTGTTAATGCAGGTTCTTCTCTGCAGACAATGCAAAGTTACAACCTGGGTGATACCGTTTTCACGCTTGAAGATGGCTCAGGGTATGCGATGGGAGACGGGACAGTGTCCGGTCTTGTCGAAACGGTTGCTTTGAATGCGAACGCTAATTCGACTGTTACGCTTAACGGCAACACGCTGGAGTTGAAAGACGATTCTCTGTTTGATGCAACGGCCAAACTGGACGAGGGTACGCAGCCGGAACATACACAGTCTGTCCTGTCGGCTGTAGGTAAGGTCGAGTTTGCGAATGCAAATGGAACACTTGCCGGCTACGATGGCAATCTTGATATTGATCAGAACGGAGAAATGATTTTCTCCGGTGATGAGTCGTTTACTCTCAATAACCTGTCGGGTACCGGTAGAGCAACGATTTCAACGGATACCGTCATTGCGGCTGCGGGGGAATTTTCCGGAATCTACAACGTTACGTCGGACAAGACGTTGACGCTCAATGAGGACTCGGCTGTCAACGAAGGAGCGTCTATGACGCTGGCTTCGGACGCTGTGTTGGATACGTCTGCGCATGGAGGCGTCACGAATATTGGAACGTTGACGGCTGAAGCGGGTTCACAGTTGAACCTTGGCACAATTGCCATGTTGGGCGAAGGATATGCTTCGGGAGCTTTGTCCCTGGATAAATTCCAAGGGGACGAGGACGGCAAGACCGTCATCAATGTGTCGGTTGATCCGAACTCCGTTGCTTCGAATGATTTGCTTGAGCTTGACAATAAAGCCGGTAAAACGACGATCGTCATTGAGTCGGCGGCAAATGACTTGCAGGACAAGTTTGATCTGAACATTACCAGTGTAGATGAGGGTAGCATCGGGCAGGACGCCAAGACGGTGACGGGAGTTCTCAAGGACGGAGAACAAGAGTTGGGCGATCTGACCTATGCGTACAACCTTGAGGTCACGTCCGGCTCGGTTGGCATTCATATGAAGGCCGACTCTTTGGCATTGTACAAAGATGCAGAATTGGTTCTCACTGCTGGATCAAATGGTGACACGACACTTGATCTGGCCTTGACGGGCGGTTTGGGTACCGTCATCCTGAACCAGAACGCAGGCTTTACGTTTGCACGAGAGAACAATTTCGGTGCGCTTAATGTCGGAGCCTTGACAAACCTGAAGATTCAACAGACGCAGACTCTGACGGAAGGGGGCTTGATTGAAGGCCAGCTTCATACAGTAGGAGATGCAGGCATTGTTTTGGGAAGCGATGCTGATCTCACAATCACAAAACATCAGGGTGATCTAACCGGATCCATTACGTTGGGCGGAGGCAATTCGACTCTCACTCTCGGCAGCGCTGGTATCGATTTTGGTACGACTATTCAAGATTCGATCCTTGCCGGAGCGGTTTTGGGTGAGGGCAGTCTGGTGCTCAATAATGTCGAGGGCAAGCTGGATCAACAAATTGGCTCTGAAGACGGCAATGGCGTGTCGTTGTCTATCACTGGAGATTCTTATGTTGTGATGGACAAGAGCGATACGTTGGACAAGAGCAACCTTTCGCACATTACTGTCGGGGATCAGACCGGAGGTTCGGCTCTGATTGTCAACGCCACATCCGTGGGTATTGCGGATTCAGTTGACGTCATCATCAGCCAAAATAGCCTGTTGCAGTACAACGTGGATGTGAGTACGGGCAGCGGCATTGCCGGAGACGCCGAAAACGGTTATCAAGTCAGTGGAAACATTGGAAATCTGAGCGGAAAGGGGGCCTTGCTCATCAATTTGGAAGATGGTGAACAAGGTGCGAACGCCGGAGATTATGAGCTTGTGATGCAGGCTGGGTCCAAGGCGTTTGAAGGTACTTTCGGGTTGCGTAACGGGACGTTTGTTTTCGGTAGCGCAGCGACGGATCGTCAGGCCAACAGTGATCTCGCAGCAAGTGCCTCTACTGTTGTAGCCGGTTCCGGCAGCATCTTCCGCCTGAAAGGTACGCAGACGGTTAAAGATTTCTATCTTGCTTCCGGTGGAACACTGGATCTCTCGGCCAAAGCGAGCGACACGCAATCCGGAACCCCCGGCAAGTCAGACAACTTGCTGACGGTTGCCGACGGCGGTAAGTTTGAGGCATCGGGGTCCGGAGAGTCTTATATCCGTGTTGATACTGGCAGCCTCACGGCTGAAGATACGCTTAATGGGTCGATTAAGTTCGAAGGCAATCGTTTTGCTTCGGTACTCGCTGCTGCTGTCGAAGAGAATACGAAGGCCCCCTTCTACCAGATTGTGGAAGGTGACATCGGCAATGTAAGTACCATTGTTCTTCAGGATGAGAACGGCAATAAGATCACGGATGGCGAGTACACCATCAAGCTCTATCAAGACAACAAAAACGTAGCTGACTTGGTTGGCGGCATCGGTCTTGTTACCGGAGATGACGGCAACGATTTGTTCGTCACTCAGACGGTGTTGGGTGCAAAGCTTCACCAAACGGTCGTTCTTGAGGGTGATAACGTCAACATCGGCCAGTGGCTGCGTGCTGATGCCGATAATGTGGGTCTGACGATAGCTGAGAACAGCAATGTAACGCTCACGAACAGCACCAATAGCCTAACCGGTGATGTGAACGTGCTTGGCGGTTCCGTTCTGAATCTAGGAGCCTCAAATGTTTTGGGTGGCGGCAGTGAAGAAAGTTCCTTTACGTCGGTACTTAATGTTGCTGGTTCGGTGAACTTCGGAGAAGGTGTTTCTCAGACGGTTGGTGATCTGGATATTCTCGAATCCGGTTCGCTTAACCTCGGTACCAACGGCCGCTTGAATGTTGCGCTGGGTAACAAGGATGCTTCGGCACTTATTGCCGGGAAGGTAACCGGCGCGGCAGACTCTCAAATTCTCCTTGAGCAGGGTGTCGTGTCGGTGGTCAGCGGAGCCGATTTGTCGGCAATGCAAGGATCGTGGGCGCTTGGTGAGAGTGCGATAATGAACTTCGATGTCTCTGCCGATCAGAATGCTCTTGAAGTGACGTCAGGACATGTCATGGGAGGCACAATCGCCAAGACCGGATCCGGCGATTTGACTCTGGGCTACGACTTCCTGAATGACAGCAACTCGGCCGTTGTGGTCAGCGAAGGTTCTCTCTCGGTTGCGGGATGGGAAGGCAAGACTTTGTCGTTGGCTTCTTTGACCGTCGGGGCGACTTCCTTTGATCTCAAGGGTGACCTGAATCTCAGAAGGGACACGAACGTAGGCTCGTTTACGGTTGCTGAAGGCGGTACAACTTATGTTGGCAGCCGAGACGATGCGTTTAACGATACATTCTACGATCGGAAGATGACGGCAACTTCACCGGTACCGGTGGTACGCTCGTCTTCAATACTGCGTTGGGGGTTGACTCGTCAGACGGCGATTCGCTCACCATTACCGGAGACGCCACGGGTGACGTGAATCTTTTGATTCACAACACCACTGACGTAACGGATGGTTATCAGGATCTGACGATTCTGTCCGTTGGCGGCAATGTTGAAGGGTTCAATCCGACGACGAAATTTGACGCTGACGGCTATGCCTATCGACTTGGCTCGACAACCTCGGATGGCGGTACGGATTACTTCCTAACGTCCAAGGCTGACGGCGGCGATTCCGGATCTGATGGTGAATCCATGATCTCCGCACGTCTCGGTTCGCTGACCGGCTTTGCTGCCAGCTTCGATATGTTCTCAATGTCGATTCATGACCGTCAGGGTACGCGTCCGTGGATCAATCCTGTGACCGGCGAGAAGACCATGACGTCGCTCTGGTTGCGACAAACAGCTACGCTGGAAAATGCCGGAAATAGCAACGGCCAGCTGGATTCCCGCAATAACGAGTATGTGACTATGCTCGGCGGCGACATCCTTCAGCTGAATGCTCAGGAAAACGGGTATGTCTTTGCCGGTTTGATGGCAGGTTACGGTACTTCGGATTATGAGACGGAGTCGAATCTGTCCGGTCGTGCCGGCCGTACAGATACCGACGGCTGGATGGTTGGTGCATACGGCGGTTGGCATCAGAACAATCCTGAAACGGATCGCACCGGGCTCTATGTCGCCGGTTGGGTGCAGTATGCCCACTTCAAGGCTGATATCTCCCAGAGTGGTGAACCGATGACAGTTCGTGCCGACGGCATTTCCGCCTCGCTGGAAGCCGGCTGGGTCGTGAAAGCTGCTGAATTCCAGATGCAGGGTGGCGCAACTCAGGGTGCGTTGTACATTGAACCGCACGCTCAAGTCACGTGGTCGGGTGTTGACAGTGAGAACCTGTCCGATAAGAACATGGACATCTACGGTCAGCACAACATCACGACTCGCTTGGGTGCCCGGTTTACTCTGGAGACTTCCGGTGCAACGAACTTCAGTCCGTATCTGGAAGCCAACTGGGTTCACAACACGAAGGACATCGGCGCCCGTTGGGGTGATGTCACAAGCTATGAGGAAGGAGCAGACAATCAGGCAGAATTCAAGCTTGGCGCCGAGACCTTCTTCACCGACTCCTTCTCCGGCTACGCTCAGATCCGCGCCAACTGGGGCGGAGATGGCTACAACCGTCAGGAAGGCAGCTTGGGCTTGAAGTATCGCTTCTAACATCTAAGCTCGGATAATCCGTGACCCGCCGTGAGGAGCAATTCTTTCGGCGGGTTTGTTTTAGCTGTTGTTTGGGTGGGTATGTTCTGTGAGAGTGATTTTTCAATGTAAAATTACATAAAATTATCAAAGAGGCGGTTATGGAGATTTCGCGCAGCATTTATCTCGAGCGCTTGATCGCACGCAAACACAACGGTCTTGTAAAAGTCATCACGGGCATCCGACGTTGCGGCAAGTCGTATCTGCTTTTAAATCTCTTTAAGCGTCATCTGCTCGAAAGCGGTGTTGCACCGGAAAATATTCTCATCTACGAATTCGACAGGTGGCAGAGCAGACACCTTCGAGCGCCGGAGGCCTTTTTTTCCGATCTTGAGCAGAAATTGGCTAAAACGGGACGCACCTACGTACTCCTTGACGAAGTCCAGATGTTGGCTGATTTCTCCGAGGTGCTCGATTCGTTGCTTCGAGAATCGAATCTCGACTTGTACGTCACGGGCAGCAATTCAAAATTTTTGTCTTCAGATGTCTTGACGGAGTTTCGCGGAAGAGGCGATGAGGTTCATGTCTTTCCTTTATCCTTCAGCGAATTTATGCAGGCTTATGACGGAGACGTCTATTCCGGCTGGACGCAGTACTGCACATTCGGTGGAATGCCGATGACGCTTGGCATGGCCACGGAGGAGCAGAAAGCAGCTTATCTGAAGCGCCTTTTTGATGAAACATATCTCAAGGATATTGTTGAGCGAAATGCAGTCGGAAAGCCGCAGGAACTCGAAGAATTGATTGATGTGATGGCCTCTTGCACGGGCACATTAACGAATCCGACAAAAATTGCCGATACGTTCAGAAGTCGCTTGAAATCCGGCATTACGGTCAATACGGTCAGAACATACATCGGTTATTTGCAGGATGCTTTTTTATTGACCGCGGCGCATCGCTATGACGTTAAAGGACGTCAGTACATCGGCACTCCGCACAAGTATTACTTTGAAGATGTCGGTTTGCGCAATGCCAGACTTCAGTTCCGGCAGGTGGAAGAAACCCATCTGATGGAAAACATCATTTTCAATGAATTGCGCCTGCGAGGTTACGATGTGGATGTCGGCTGCGTCAACCAAAGAAGCGTGCAGGACGGCAGAAGCCTGGGCAGACAGCTTGAAGTGGACTTTGTTGCCAACCAAGGCAGCCGCCGCATCTACATTCAATCGGCAAATCTTCTGGCAGACGAAGAAGAGCTTCGACAAGAGAAGGCGTCTCTGATGGCCATTCGAGATGCTTTCAAAAAAATCATCATTGTCGGGCATCCGATTAAGGCAGCCTACGACGAAGATGGCATATACCACATGAGCATTTTTGACTTTCTTCTCAAGCCCGATTCCTTGCTTTGGTAACGTGGAACAAGAAGTTGAGTCATCAGCCTTGTCGGGTTTTGCACAGATGTGTGGACAAAAGTTGTGCATAACTTAAGAAGGCTTGAAAAATCAGAGGCTTATCGGCGTGCTTAAATTTTGGGCACATGAGTGTTCTAATCGCAGTCCAAAGTCAGTGGTCGTCAGCTATCGCCACTCTTGTCAGAAAAAAACTGACGCAGGTTGGAGTGGACGGCAGACATTTGGCGGACTTGGTTTTTCCGTAAGAGAGGAAGACGGCTGTCGTTTTCTACTAAAGCAATGTGCCTACTTAATCTGACATCGGCCAAGATTTGTGCGGATTGGGTTTGAACAACGCCGGGTTTGTCTGTCCGGTGAGTGATAATCCAAGGAGTTTGTGTCGTTTTTCGCCGCAGGAAAGTTCGCCATGGATTCTCTCGTTCGAAACAGTGCCTCCATCAATGAAATGCTCACGCGTTACGGCGTTAAATTCGGGCTCTACAAAAACGGCAGTTTTCACGAGCAGATCTTTCCTTTTGATCCGATTGCCAGAACCATTGAAGCCGACGAGTGGAAGGAACTTTCAGCCGGTTTGGCTCAACGTGTCCGAGCGCTCAACGCGTTCTTGCTGGACATCTACGGAAAAAAGAGAATCATCACGGACGGGGTAATTCCTCCCGAATTCGTGTTTTCTTCCCCGGGCTTTTTAAAAGCATGCGACGGCGTTATGCCTCCGGGGGGCGTCTACACGCACATTGCCGGCATCGATCTGGTCCAGGCTCGTGATAAGAGCTGGTACGTTCTGGAAGACAATCTGAGAATTCCGTCCGGAGCATCCTATCCGCTGATTGCTCGCGAGATTTGCCGACGCGCTTCACCTCAGACCTTCAGAACGGCAAACATCATCGATAACCGCCGATATCCCGAGATGCTCTCTCGCATGATGCAGAGCGTGGCTTGCGACGGCATCTGCGTCGTCATGACGCCGGGACGCTATAACGCCGCCTTTTTCGAGCACAGTTATCTGTCGGAAAAGACCGGCTTTGCGTTGGCTGTCAACGACGATCTCTTTGTGGAAGACAACTGCCTCTACTATCGAGATTGCGCACAGGGCAAGGTTCGTGTGGGAGCGGTGTATCGTCGCATTTCCGACGAGTATCTTGACCCGCTTACGTTCCTGCCTGAAAGTCTCATCGGCGTGCCGGGCATTATGGATGCCTATCGATCGGGCAATGTGGCGATCATCAATGCGCCCGGCAACGGCGTGGCCGACGATAAAGGCATTTATTACTTCGTTCCCAAAATGGTCGAATACTATTTGGGTGAAAAAGCGATCCTGAAAAATGCGCCCACCTATCTGCCATTCTTTGAAAAAGATCGGGAGTACGTGCTGTCCAACATTGAAAAGCTCGTCATTAAGGACGTGGCGGAGGCCGGAGGTTACGGTGTTGTCTTCGGACGCGATATGGACAGCGAAACGCTTGCGGACTGGCGTGATCGCATACGCAAGGAGCCGCGGCGCTTCATCGTGCAGGAAGTGATCGATTTTGTTGATTTGCCGGTGATGGACGGCGACGAAACGGTCTATCGAAAAGCGGACCTGCGTGCCTTCGTGCTGACCGGGAAGGATTCGGTTGAAGTTTGGCCGAGCGGACTGACGCGTTTTTCCCGCGTTGCCGACAGTTTTGTCGTGAATTCCTCCCAAGGCGGAGGTTTTAAGGACACATGGGTTAAGGCCTCATGAAATCGGGCGGAAATCAAGGGACAGGATAAAGTGAGGATGCAGATGACTTCGAAACCGATGCTGATAGCCATTTCTGCCGAGCAGGCCGACCGCCTGTATTGGCTTGGGCGGTATGTGGAGCGCGTGTTTTCAACGGTTCGCATTTTCAATCAATCGCTTGATCGAATGATTGATCAGGACGGCGAGGACTACGTGGCGTTCTGCAAGCGCTTGTCGATTCCGTCGGATATCTATCGGGATGCCGCCGATTTTGAAGTTAAATACTTGTTTGATGCGACCAATCCGGATTCGATTTATTCCAATCTTTCACGGGCTTATGACAACGCCATCGTACTGAGAAACTTCATCTCCACCGAAACGATGGCCTTTATTCAATTGGCCCTGGATCGGTTGGAACAGGGCAGCATCGCCGAGTCCGCTTTTCTGGAAACACAGCGCGTGAGCGATCTTCTGCTTGCGTTTTGGGGATCGGTAGACGATCGCGTTGTCGATGTTGAGCGACGCGATCTCTTGAAAGTCGGGAAGTATTCCGAACGATTGGATCTGATGATTCGACTCAATTGTCAGGAATACGCCATCGATGAACTTCTCATCCGCATGCTTTCCCATACGAGACGTGTGGAGCAGCTCCTCAATCGTGAGATTCTGCAGGAACTGCGCAGCATGAAAGAGCCGGCGCTCGAAAGCAACCGAGCACACCTGTTGCACCTTATCAACGCTTTGCACTGAGTCAGTAGAGTTTTGCCTTGAAGTGCCGTTTCACCTTTACCACGGCGTATCGGTTTTCTGCCCCCGTTTCCGGACACGTGTTTCATATTAGGGCGTTTCCCTCGGATACGCCCGGACAAAGAGTCCTGGAAACGCATCTTACGACGAGTCTGCCTCAGCCTCCGGCTTCGGTTTTTGATTCCGTTTGCGGCAATTTGACTCTGACCGGACGCATGGACGAACCCCACGACGAGTTGTTTTTTGAATCTTCGGGCATTGTCCGAACCTGCCTTGACGACAATCGAAGCGACTATCCCGCAGCCCCTTACTTTATCTATCCGACGCGGCTCACAACGCCGGGCCCGAGCATTGTCAATCTTTGGGAGCGTATCAAAGGGACTTTGACCGGAGACGAGCAGGCCGATGCCCTTCTTCTGATGCATGCGGCTCACGCGAGCCTTGTCTATATGCCGGGAGTCACGAATGTCGGCACAACGGCTGAGCAGGCGCTGTCATGCGGAAAGGGAGTTTGTCAGGATTATTCGCACGTCTTGCTTTCACTTCTCAGACTTGCTTCAGTTCCTTCCTTATATGTTGCCGGATTGATGGCAGGCGAAGGCGCCACACATGCCTGGGTGCAGGCATGGGTCAACAACAGGTGGACGGCGCTCGATCCGACGCATGACTGTTTGGCTCAGGGAGCTTATATTGCTTTAGCCAGAGGATGCGATTTTGAAGACGCAGCTCTTGAGCGAGGCATTTTCTTGGGAAGTGCCCGGCAGTCTGTTCAATCGTCTGCCGTGGTTGAAGTTGTCGAATAACATCATAACATGATCAAAAACGTCGTATCGATTCGTCTGCCGGTAGCCGAAAAGGCGGTGATTCGCAAAAACCGCATTCTGCCGGCCGGACTTTCAGAAAAAGAGGCCGAAAGCCGTCAATTGCCCCGTATCTGCGTGGTGACGGGCACGCACGGAGACGAGTTGGAAGGTCAATATGTGTGTTTTCGATTAAACCGGATATTGGCTGAAAATCCTCAGTTCGTGAGCGGTATTGTCGACATTTATCCTGCTGTCAATCCTTTGGGCATTGATTCGATCACGCGGGGTATTCCGCGTTTTGATCTGGATATGAACCGCATTTTTCCGGGAGACGCAAAAGGCACCACGGAAGAGGTGATTGCAGCCAAGATCATCTCCGACATGAAGGGGGCGGCCTGTGCCGTTGACATTCATGCGTCGAATATCTTTCTGCGGGAGATTCCTCAGGTTCGTGTCAACATCAACACGGCCGAAAAACTGGTGCCTTTGGCTAAGGAACTCAACTGCGATTTCATCTGGGTTCATGCGGCGGCCACCGTTTTGGAAAGTACGCTTGCCTGGTCGCTCAACAGAATCGGAGTGCCTTGTCTGGTGATTGAGGCCGGCGTCGGGATGCGCATTACGCAGGAGTATGGCGAGAGAATCACTGTCGGTCTGTTGCGCTTGATGAAGCGTCTGGGTATTTGGTCAGGCCCCGTCCAGGAGGTGGTGGAGCCGATTGTTTCAACCGACGGTCGGGTGAAATTTATCAATGCGGACTATCCCGGCGTTTTCATTCCGAAGGTGCGGCACTGGATGAATCTCCACGAAGGCGATTCGTTGGGACTGATCACTGATCCGATTGACGGCACGGTTCTCCAGGAGGTGAAGAGTCCCTGCAACGGACTGGTTTTTACGCTTCGCGAGTATCCGGTCGTCAATCCCGGTTCACTCGTCGCTCGAGTTTTAGCTGTCAGCGAATTGGGAAAAGACAAAAAAGGAGCGGCCAAATGAGGCGCATCAGGATTTTTGAGATGCCGTCGCTTTACCGCGAGCCGATGGTTATTACGGGGTACCGCTTTGGCAAAGGTGAAAAATCGGCTGCGATTGTGGGGGCCATGAGAGGCAACGAAATTCAGCAGCTCTACATTTGTTCTCAGCTGGTGCGTCGGCTCAAGATGCTTGAGAAAGAAGGCTTGTTGACAGCCGGGCACGCCGTCGAAGTCATTCCCTGCGTCAACCCGTCTTCCGTGAACATCGGAAAGCGTTTCTGGGCGATGGACGACACCGACGTCAATCGCATGTTTCCCGGCTATGACAAGGGCGAGACGACGCAGCGCATTGCCTCCGGTTTGTTTCAGCATCTGATCGGGTGGAAATGGGGCATTCAGTTCGCTTCCTTTTATATACGAGGCGATTTTGTGCCGCACGTGCGAATGATGAGCACCGATTGGAGTGATGCGCAGACAGCATGTGACTTCGGGCTTCCTTACGTTTTCGTGCGCGATCCGCTTCCGATCGATACGACGACACTCAATTTCAACTGGCAGATATGGGATACCCGGGCTTACACGATTTTCACAAGCGAAACGGATCGCATTGATGTTGTGTCGGCCGAAATTGCCGTCAACGCCGTGTTGCGCTTTTTGGTTCGGCGGGGTGTTCTGTCCTGCCAAGTGCAAAAGGGCGTTTCTTCTGAGCAACTGCGCGACGATGACATTGTGAACGCCCATGCCGCGGCCGCCGGCATTTTCAGATGTTTGGTGAAGCCGGGAGACCTTGTCCGCAAAGACGATCTGTTGGGTGAGATCATTGATCCCGGCGAAGGAAGTGTGCTCAGAGAAGTTCGCAGCCCCGGACAGGGGTGCGTCTTCTTTGCGTGCCGCGATGCCCTGGTGATGCAACGGCAGATCCTTTTCGGACTGAAGTTGTCTGCAGATCAGGCTGCAGAATAGTTTTTGTCGGTTCTACGAAGATGATTGTCTTCCGACATCTCGTTGTGCCGGCATAAGCTGAAGCCGGAACTTTCTACATGTGGCATCAGGATTTTTGCAGACATCCGAGATGTCGGCGATTAAAACATTACAAACAAAGCTTAAACGCCTAAAAAACATCATATTTAATGTTGAAAGACGATCAAAGTATCCGATGCAAAACCAAAATCCCTTGAAAAATCTCCGCCGCAAGGAACTGGGAGGAATTCAGGGCGAAAGTCAGGACGGATAGAGAGCTAAGACTGCTTTTAAGCGGTAAAATTCGCGTTAGAACATTGTATATAAGGTCTAAAATGAAGCAGCCATCCACAGCAACGGCGCGAAAACAACGAGAGCGTGTTTACTTCAAGTCCGTTGACGCCTTTTGTACCCGCATCGGCGAATACATTTCTCTTGCTCGGCGCAAACGAGGTCTCACGCAGATGGACATGGCCGAGAAGGCGTGTACGTCGATTGCGACCTATCAGCGTATAGAAAAAGGCGACGGAACGGTGGCGTTTGCCACAGTGTGCCGAGTTCTGATGATTCTTGATCGGCTTGAGTCGTTTGACAGCGTGTTGTCTCCGCTGGAAGACCGGGTGGGCGCAGCCATGATGGAGGATTTACTTCCTAAACGTGTCCGTCGTAAGCCTGAAGAATTTGAAGGGTTCTGAAATGCAACAGCGACTTTCGGTATTTATCGGTGAGCGAAGAGATCGCATCGGGACACTTGCCTATGATCCGGTGCGTCCCGGGGCCTCGCAGTTTTGTTACTCCGATTCTTGGGTGTCAGAGAGAAGTGCTTTTGCCATCTCTCCTGAGTTGACACTTTCGCTTCAATGGTTCTACCTAAATGACACGGATCGGCGAAGCCCTTTTCCGTTTGCATTTGCAGATACCGAACCTGACAGTTGGGGACGGCGCCTTATTAAGCGATCGTTTCGAAAAGCCGGTCTTAATCGCGAACTCTCTGAAGTCGATTTCCTTTTGGCCGTAGACGACTTTAGTCGTGTCGGAGCGATTCGTTTTGCGCTCGACGGACATCAGCCTGATGATGTGGAGGAAGGTAAGCGTCGTACGCCGCCGGTAATTGAACTTGGCAAAATTGCTCGATCTTCCAGACGATTCGAGATGGACGAGGAAACGGACGCCGATCTGGATTATCTCGAAGGAAAAGGTACTTCCCTGGGCGGTGCGCGCCCCAAATGCACTGTTCTCAACGAAAACGGACGTCTTGCCATCGGAAAGTTTGCGAGTGTCAATGACGAAAGAAGCGTCGTCAAAGGCGAGATTCTTGGACTAGAACTTGCGCGTGCTGCAGGACTCAATGCCGCCATCGGCAAAGTTGTGACAATCGATGACGTCAACGTGGCGGTTATCGACCGCTTTGATCGTACGTCGGCAGGTCGCCGCATTCCGTATTGGTCAATGGCCACGTTTCTGCAGAGCACGGAAGACGGTTACCCACCGCCGTGCTACACGGAACTGAACGAACGTCTGTATCTTCAGGCAGACAGTCCGGACAAAACGACTGCTAAGGAAATCGTCGGTCGGCTGCTTCTGAACTATCTGATCAACAACACCGACGACCACGGACGCAATACGGGACTGTTGATGCGCAACAACGGAGTTTGGGTGCTGTCGCCGGCTTTCGACATCAATCCCGTGCCTTTGAGTCGTTCCGAAGCGCCGTATGTGTCAAAGAACTATCTGTCGCTGGCAGAAGGAGAGATAGAGGATGTGCGGCAGATTTGGGACAATCTGGCGGCTTTTGACCTGACGGATGAGGAAGGAGTTGAAATCTTCAAGCGCGTAATCGGTGCAGTCCGGAACTGGAAGAGTCTGGCAGTCAAACCGACTGTGAGAATGAATGCATCAGATCTGAGAGACTATGCGCCGGCATTTTCGTCCGTTCGGGTGCGAAAGGCGGTAGAGCTCGCCGCTCGCTTTGAGAATTGAAGGAAGCGAGCCGCGATGCTGGTCCGTTAGTCAGACTCTTCTTCGGACAACCATATGCTGGCAGCTTGCGGGTCTGAAGCGGCATAGCAACCATAACTTACCGGATAAATCCAGTCGTTTTTCTGCATGGTACCCAATTTGCCTTGGATTGAAGAGGCGCTGATGGTGCGATCGAGACCGGCAGACTTAGTGAGCTGTGCCCGAAATGCCGAAGAAAAAAGGTTGCTGCATCCTCTTGGTCCGGTTTTGGCGATTTCAGTGAAAAGTAGACGCGTGATCAGTTCGGAGTTGCGAATCGGCTCCAAAAGAACATTGGCGTCAGACCTTGCCTGGTTGCGGCACAGTGCGACGAAAACCGGATCGATTTCACTGCCGGGATAGGTCTGCATCTGCTCCAAAAGCCGGCGGAACGTTGTCGGTCGGCCGCCCAGGATGGCAAAACCCCTGCGTAAAGCTTCTGCTGAAGGCACTTTGGTTTTGTCCTTCATTTGGCCGGCTTGCCATATGAGGTATTCATCGCTCAATAGCGGAAAGACCAGATGATCGCTTCCGTAGAAGGCCTGAGAGGAACCGAAGACCATGGACTTGATCAACGAGTGTTGCGAACCAATGCCAACGAGCAGGAAATAGGTGTCGTTGGGATTGTTCGGGCGCAGGTTGACGGCGTCACGGGCGGCTTTCAAAGCTGTGAGCAAATTGAGTCCAGCTTCGTTTTTTAATGCTTCCTGAAATTCGTCGATGATGAGCACAACATCTACATCGTACTTGGCAACAATCTCCGAAAAGACGTTTGCAAGTGACACGCCTGAGGGAATGCCGACTTGTTTTGGTTCAAAGCTTAAGGACACTCCGGGAAATGTCACCTTGAAAGATGACAGTCGTGGAGATTCCGCTAAAAATTGTCTTATTTTGGAAAGAACCGCTTCCGCCGGAGAGATGCTTCCTCGGTTTTCCCAAAGGTCAATGTAGATGACCAACGCGTTTTCCTTTTCGAGCTGTGGTATCAGGTCTCTGCGGATAAATGTGGTTTTGCCAATACGGCGAACGCCGGTGAGAAAAAGACCGTCCCGTGACGTGAGTTGCAACGCATCAGGGTGCAGCAAACGGTTGCTCAATGCAAGCGCTAGATCAGGACGTTGGAAAATAAGTGCGGACATGGAGTTACTCAGAACAGTTACGCCAAATTATTGAAATCAACATAATTACATCAAATGCTATAACTCTACGTAACTTGCCTGTTGATTCTGCTAGTACGAGAAGCTACTGCATGCGAATTTGCACCATTCGCGCAATGGAGAAAAGTCGCCTCCGGTTCGTGAATACGACAACAAACTGCGGCTTTACAAAACGGCATCGTCACAAACGATGGAAATACCTCACCCAAGCGTGAAGACCCACACAACCGACGGCAATTATGGTGAGCCCTGCTACTGCAGCTCCCGCAAAAGGCATCAGCACCAAAGCTGAGCCCACAATCAAAGTCCCTAAAAAGCCAATAGCCGAGGTAAAGCTCACTGCCGGTCGCGAGGTCTCAAACGTGTGGTGCGCAATGGCTCGCAGACTCAAAGCGTCAATGACGGTGGCGACGGCTAAAAGCAAGATGAGTCCGAACGTGTATTTGAAAACTTCCAGACGCAAGCAAACGAGACGCAGGAGTCCTTGGATAGCCGCAAGGCGATTTAATGCCGTCTGCCAGAGCCCGTTGCGAAGAGCGGCGTCAAGTTCGGAGAGAGATTCATCGGCGGCCGGCAAGGAGACAATCTCCCGGTAGATTGTGTTTCGCAGTTCATCGAAACTGCCGTCAATCAACCTGAGTTTAGGGGCAATATGCGCCCGGCAGGATGCTTCGCACGCTGCACTTTCGTGCTCAAAAACGGCTTGAACGGTTGAGCCCGAGGCAAAGCAAAAGACGGCAAGCCACAGGGCTATGATCAGAAACAGGCCGCCGGAGGCAAGGGATCTCAAAGGCTTTGTGGTCATGGAAATTCCTTTCAAAGGACGACAGGCTTTAGCCGGAGACCAAGTCTTCGTCGGCAATCAGAATCGGCGTGCGGCCCTTCACAAGACGGCCGCCCGCAAGAGACGCGAAAAACTCGCAGTTGGGGAGCTTGCCGAGCACGTCACAGGGGATGATCTCTTCGCGCGAAGCCGTGATCTGACGAGAGGCGCCTGCGGTGAAGTGTCCGGGGTGCGCCGTATCCGAAGCGCTGGTGAGCGTGGCGGCGGTGTTGGCGATGTAGGTGCGCCCGAACGTTTCGGCCACGAACTCCTGCGTGAGGCGATCCTTGGTGCGCAGACTCACGAGGCTGTTGAAGTTGCCGAGCGCCATTCGCGCTTCGTCGGTGGAACCCAAGCGGGCGGCAAGGTCGGCCACCGTCTGCATGGCACAGGTGGTGCGCAGGCCTGATTCGGCGCCCTTGTTGAGGATTTCGATGAGGGAGCGGTTGATGACGTTGGAGCATTCATCGACGAAGAGACTGACCGTGGTGCGGGCAATCGAGGTGTCGTTGTAACGTTCGCCCGCGCAGGAGGCGAGGTCGGCAAGAAGAAGGGAGCCGATGGCGCCCGCGACCGTCGGATCGGGAAGCGAATTGAGGCACACGTAGAGAATCTTTCGCTGGGCGATGATCTCCGACAAGCTCATTGCTTCGGCGTCGTCGTCTGCGGGCGAAAGCGTTTGTCGCAGAGCTCCCGAAGTGAGCATTGCCAGAACGGGCATGAGGCTCGCCGTGATTTTGGAAAAATGCACCGGGTCGTGAGCGTAGGTGGCGGCACCTTTAAGAGTTGCTTCCGAGAGCGCCTCTCTGTCTCGAGCTTTATCCAAGAGCACAAGCACGCCGTCGCGGCCCTTTTTTCCCTTGAGCTTGACTTCGGAGACGAGCGTATCAAACAGATCCGGCCCGCAGTCGAGTTCCGCCGCTTCCAAAAGCAGATCCTCGAAGTCGCCCGTAAGCACCGATTCGATGCCGGCAATCGAGGGCGTGCGGCCGACGTGAACGAGGAGATTTACGACGACATTCACCGCAGACCATGCAAAGGACGTAAAGGGGCCGGAGACGGCCATCACGGCGGTGAGGCGGCTGGCGATTTCACTCGGCCTCTCAAAGTGCGTGAGCGGATTGATACGGATCCCCTCGCGGTCGTTCGGATGAAAGAAAAGGGGATCGCTGCGGTTGGCGAGCTTTGCAGCAGCCGTTACGGCGTTTTTGAGTCGGGAGCTCATCTTGGGGTCGATCACGATCACCGCTTCGCCGCGCAGAATCGCCTGAGTGACGAGACTCGTAAGAAGCACGCCTTTGCCCGCCTGGGTCGTTCCCACAATGAGCGTGCCGCCTTCCAATGTCTTTTCCGAGACCCAGATGTCCTTTTTGCTGCTCTCCAAGCCGTCAATGGCAGCGAGTCCAACCGTACGGGGATCCTTAGGGGCAGTGCCGGTCAGACGCCGACAGATATTGCGGTGCGGAATCAGCCGCTCGACGTCAATTTTGGAGAGCTCATAGAGCTTTTGCGCGTGCTCGGGGCCCCAGTCAAAACCGCGGCCGAACCACACGGGCGCAAAGGTTTCGGTGTCGCCTTTGCGGGCCATGTCGCGGCGTGCGCGAAGAAGACGACGGGCAAAGACGCGGCATGAAACGAGTTCCAAGGCGCTGCCCGCAAGCGCTGCTCGGTCCTTGAGAACGGCCATGCCGGATTTCAGACGGATGCCCGCCATGAAGGCAGAGACGAGTCCGACAAGGGTGGCGGCAAAAGCCGGAGCAAATCCGGCGGCGGCAAAGACTCCGGCGACGGACGCGGTCACGCTCCAGGCAAGAGCGGGCTTGAATTCGGTTGCGGGGCGCCAGGTGTCGGCGCGCACAGAATCGGTACCGGCCGTAAAGACGGAACGTCGACGGCGGGAGAAGATTGTCAAAAGTGTCATAAATGAAACAAGAAGATCAGGAATCGGGTCGGGCGACAACGCGTTTAAGGCGCTTGCTGCGGGCGGCGGCAAGCTGTCGCTTCTGGATATCGAGCACGATTTCAAGACCTGTGGAGACGTCGGCTTCGCCTTTGCGGCGAAGTTCATGCGTCAAATAGCCGTGCGCGACTTCGGCAATTGAGGCCGAGCAGAGTTTGCGAAGAAGCTTTGGCTTGACAAATTTCTGCAACTTGCGTTTTGTGCGTTCTCCGGTTTGGTTGTGAGTGAGAGCCGCGCTTTGCGCAAGCAGGCGGTTGCCGATCTCTTGATCCGCTTCACGTGTCTCCCGGATAAAGAGCCTTAAAAGTCGCGCCATGGCGTCGGTAAAGAGAAACTGTTTCAACACATTCTTGCGAGTGGCCTCCGAGAGCTTCGTGCGGTGAAACTCCGTCATGTGCTCCACCCACCAGATCGCTGCCGAAACGGATTCGAAAAAGGGAAACAGAACGCCGGTTTCGGGCAAGGGATTGCCCAGCGAATGACGGTACAGTGCAATCATGGTTTCGGTTTGTGATTCCGATTCGTTGTCGGCTGCCTCAGACACTTCTCTCGTACAGGACACGGCTAGTCCCAAGGCTTGCAGCGGCGAGATCCAGAGAGCGATCGGACCGGAGAAGAATCGCGACGGCACGAATAGGCCTGCGGGAAGCGCGGGCAGCTGCGTTCGGGCGGCGCTCGAATCTTGTGCCGTGCGGTTTGCGGCAGTTCGTATGGCAGCTTTGTGTTCGGAGGCGTAACGCATCAAGGCGTGCGTGATGTGTTTCTTGATTTGGTTCTCTGTCTGCGGCAAGTTTTCGGTGCCGACCGACGCTGAGACGCTCGGCTCTGTTGCCATGGTCTCAATGCTCTTTTCCATGTGGGAATCGAGCCCCACGCCAAAAAATTTGCGCGAAGCGACGTTTAGACGCAGAGCTTCGTCAACTTTGCGCAAACCCTTTGTAAATACGCCCGATGCCCAGGAAGACAGTCCGAGGCCGGCAACGGCCCCATTCATGACCGGGTGACAGATCGAATCGGGCAAGGTTCGGAGGGCTGGATTCGTTACGTTGCTTCGTGTGTTTTTGACTCCCGAGTCGGTGTCAACGTCGATTTCGAGTTGCAGAAAGTCGTAGGCGGCGGTTGCAAGTGCTCGATTCGATTCGGGTGAAATCAAAGCCAAAAGACGTGCTGCCGCCTCAGGATGAATTTCCCAGAGGGTGACGAGGTGTTGTCTGCCGTCGTTTTCCCAGCAATGGGCGCGAAAGGAAGAGACAACGAGTCTTGCCTGAGTGAGAAACGCATAGAGCGACGGTTGGTCCGTGACGTTTGAGAAATGTTCGGAGACGGCTTTGAAAAGTGCCGGAATCTCGCTGCGTAGTCGTTGTGTGAAAAGCTCGGCAAAAGCGTCGGGCGTCATGAAGAGCCGCAGGGGCGGATTCGAGCTCGATTGCGTACGCATTGCGACCATGGTGCGCGTCAGTACGCCCGGGGCGGCAGTTGCCATCGACGCAAAGAAGAGGTGCCGAGCAAAGAGCACTTTATTGAACGCGGACGATGCCACTGAATTTGGCTTCGGAAACGTGAGAAGAAAGCCCGCCAGGAGCAGAAGGGCGGTTTGAAAGGCCGTTGGTTTGTCGCCGGAGACGGGATCCTTTATTTGGGGTTCTTCGAAAAAGGCGGCCAGAAGCCTGCGGCATTCATCGGAAAATCGGGCGTCGCTTTTGGCAATGAGGCCCGTGAGCATCAGGGCGACCTCAAAAAGCGCCTCGGTGAGTTTGAGGTCGTGCCGGATGTTGCCGGTGAAGGTCGCCTGCAAAAACGACAGAAGTCGTTGTTGCGCCTGAGGTTTAATGTCGGGCGAAAAGGTGGCGAGCGATTCGGACAGAATCGTCGCGTATCGTTGACGCAGGCTGGCGCACAAACAGAGCCTCTCAAGAAGGCGTTCGGCGAGAGTGTCAAACTCGGTGTGACTCAAGGGCGGGAATCGTCGGGGTAGTGGGGATAAGAAAGGGTAAGGAAAATCCCGGCACTCCCTTTTTCCCGGACAACCGTCGGCTAGGCCGAAGATGCCGGGAAAAAGAGAGAAAGCGAAGGGAAACAAACCGCAGAAGTTTAAGGTTCAGTTGCGAGCTCTCAAAGTCATGGATGCTTGACTAATCGAGCAGACGCATCTGACGGCTTTCTTTTTCGTTGAAACGCTGACGCTTCAACGGACGGCGACGGAACGTGCGCCGCAGCGGCGTTGCCTTTTTCGGAGCTTTTTTGGGAAGCTCGGGCAGCGGGCCGCAGCCGGCGTCGATGTTTTCAATTCGGTCCGTCCTGCAAAGAAGGCTTTTCCCGTAGAGGTCTCGAAACTGCTTTCGGGTGAGCTCGCAAAAGTGCGGGCCCAAGAAAGGCACGGGGCCTTTACAGTTCGGCTCAAGGTCGACGTTGACGGCAAACCGTACCGAGAAACTTTCTTCTCCTTTCAAAGGGGCCAGTTTCGCGATTTCGTCGTCGGTCATCGCAACGGGTTCGGGGCGGGGATCGTCGGGCATATCGGGTGCTTTTCCATAAGAAAAGACCCCGTTGCCGTTGATCGCACACGCAAAGAACCTCAGGGGCTGACTCGACAATGCCTGCGGACAAGCATTGCGGAGAGCCTCTGCGTCTTGAGCAGGAAGGACGGAAAACGGGGTCGGAACGGATGAGAAGGGGGCGTCCTTCGGGAGTCAAAGGGCGCGCGGCAAGAGAGAGCGGCGTTAACCGATTTTCGGTCGTACGTTACGACGTCTTCGGTTCGCTGCCGTCGAAGAGTGAAGCGTCTCAAGCAACGGGGCGAAGTGAAACGCCGCCATTTCCAAGAGCGTCAGACACGCGCGGTCGTTGAGTGCACTGCCGATGGCAAGCCGGACGGCTCGCGACAGAGACTGCTCGGGGCTGCAGGAGCCCGCAAGCAGTTGCGTCAGTATTTCGCACAGGCGAATCACAACGCGTGTACTCAATGCCGCAGGCACGTCTTCGCTCACGAAATCCGCTTTCAAGGCAGGGTTCGTGCGCGAGGCTTGTGCTAGTCGTGCGGCGCATCGGGCAAGCTCGGCAAGCGTTTCGCTTGACAGAGTGCCCTGAGCGATGCGTTCACAACGGTATAGGACGATGCGGGCTTCCACTTCGGGTTTGGGCCAATCGGCTACCATATGCCAGAAGCGGTCGCACGTGCTGGCGTCCTGCTGGTTGCGAGAGCTGTAGGCCGACTCGGGCAGCGTACCGCAACGGCAGTTGTCGGTGACAATGACCCGGGTGTTGACGTGTCTGGGAATGCTCAAACCAGTCTTCTCGATCGTGATTGACTGCCCTTCGAAGATGTCGTTGGCGCCCACCCAGACTTCCGGGGGAGCGAGCGAAAACTCGTTGATGAGCAGTACGGCTCCGGTTTTCCACGCAATGGTGGCCGGTCCGTCGATCCATGCGAAGCCTCCTTCGAGCGCGCCCCAGCGGCCGACAAGGTCGTCCTTCACGAAGCGTCGGGAACAGGTCAGGGAAATGACCGGTACATGGACGCGTGCGAGAAACTGAAGAACGGAGGTCGTTTTGCCGCAGCCCATGGGCCCCGCGATGTAGAGCGGGATACGGGTGTCGGGCCAGGTCCACCACAGCACGAGATCCTGCAGAAAGGATTCATCGAACACGTGGCAGGGATCGACCCGAACGATTTGGGCGGGCGCAGCACAGGAAAGCTGCGAAGCCTGAAACCCCGGGATCATTGTCTCGGACGCAAGTCCGAAGTCTTGAGCCGAAATGCAAGTTGTGAATGTCATTGGCATGGTGGTTTTCGCCTTTTTGAAAATCCATCAAAGGGAGCGAGCGAAAACCCACCAAAGACAAGCTGAGAGCTCCGTTGAGGGAGACACTCGAAGCTTGCATTCACGCAGGCAAACGCCCGCGTCGGGTTGGTTTGTAGTTCAGGTTTGATCGGTCCGAAGACCACGGTAAACACTGAGAAATCCGGTTGAAGGTCGGCATTTTGCCAGAATGGCGCGGAATTGCAAGAAGTGAAATCCGGTACGACTGTCGCCGGCAGAATGCTGTCGGTCTATGCGCGCAAAGTATGGGTTCGCCTTGCGTATCCGCTTGTCGGATTAGAACCTCAAGGATAACGATGCTTGCTCGACGTTTCCGAGTCATTGCTGAAATTCGTTCGAATGGCAATGGCTGAGAGTGTCTGACGTTCGGACCGCCGGCAAGAACGAATATGAGCGGACAAGCAGATGTCGGAACGTTTTTGCCGGCGTCGGAAGCGTTAAGCGAACTGAGCGAGGTATGACTCTCAGAGAGATTCGACCATGCAACCGGCAAACTTTTCGGCGAATCGTAATGGTTCGGATACGAAACTTTAGGTAAACATGCCAAGCGATACCGGATGATCATTTCCATAATCCTCCGGTATCTTGAGTCGTGTTCTTGCGTGGAAGAGTTCAGGCACTCGTAGACAAATCTCTGTCACAGAATGGAAACCGATCAAATTCTCAAATCAACGCGGCGCCGGATCCAATGTCGGAAGATCGGATCCTCAATTTCGTAGTTCGGCGCCTTGATGACAAAACCGGTTTTCACACGTACAGCTCGGGCAAGAAAGATGATTTTTACGACATTTGTCGAGTAGAAGTACTCGCTGAAATTCGAGTCGTAGATTGACGAATAATCAAGTTTCAGAATATCGAAAGTTCGCAGGCGAAATGTCCTATCTTTTTTCCGTTATCCGGTAACCAATCATGTTGATTCAAGGCCTTGAGCTCGTTGGCATCGAGCGGATTCTGCTATTGTGGCCGTACAGAATCAACAACGACACGGGAGGCAGAAATGCTCTACAAAACAGTTGGTTTGGCAGCGGCCTCGGCCGTATGCGCGCTGATGGTCGGGTGCGCCAACACGACGACCGGAAAGATGGTTGAGCCGCTTGAAGTGATGCCGACGGAAGTCTGCATCATCCAAAACCCCAAGGTCACGATCGGTGAGGCCATTCCGTCGCTGCAGTCGGCATTCCAGCGCCGCGGCATCAAGACGACAGTGGTCCGGGATGCCGCATCCTGTACGTCGGAATATCGTTTGAGCTACGTAATGCAGCGTTCGTGGGACGCAACGACCTATCTCGGTCTTGCGGAACTGACGCTCTATAAAAACGGCGCCATCGTATCGACCGCCAAGTACAAGGCCGGAAGCATGACGCTCACGAAGTGGGGCAAGACCGCCGAGAGAATCGACAAGACGGTCGGCAAATTGCTCGGTGAATCGGAATAGTTCAGATCGGATCTTTAAAAAGAAACATCAAGCGCCGCTTAAAGGATTTTCGAAGCGGCGCTTGATGTATGGTGAGCCGATGATTTCTGTCCGATCAGAAGTGCTTTGTCCAGCGCAGAGAAGCGCCCCAGCGCTCGTCTCCGGAGTCCCCGGCTTCACCGTCGAGCATCAGCGCGAACTCGTGACCGGTTGACGATACCCAGCCAATCTTGCATTGCGCCGCCGCCGCGTGACGGTTGTCGAAGAATTCGACGTTGGTTTCGTCGCGTATACCGGTCCATGTGTATGTCTCGTCGCCATTGACGTGAAAGCGATTGCGGTACGCAATGCGACCTTCCAGAAAGAGATTGCCTGTCGGGGAGGCGGCACTGCTGCGCGTCTTGAAAGCCAGGCCGGCTTCAAGTGCCGCTACGCTTAAAAGTTCATCTTTATATTCTTGTGCAACGAGAGAATCCGACTCGCGGACATCGTTTCGGTGAATGCCGTCCCAGCTGAGCTGAGCGTACGGCATGAACGAGAGCGCGATCTGATCGGGGGCAAATTTGCGGCCGATGCCGATGGACGCGCCGAGACTGACGGCATGGGTGGTTGTATCGAGTCGCTTTGAAACATCGAAATCGCTGACGTATCTTGTGCGATCTTCAACTCCGTAGCCCAGAAGTGCCTGACCGAAGAGTCGCATGCCGGCACCGAATTCCCGCATCGCCGAAACGCTTGCAAAAACACCTTGCGCGTTTCCCTTGTCCGGGCCGGAGATTTCGATGTCGTCGTAATAGCCGCCGACTTTCCAGCCCAGCGCCCAGTCGCCGAAACTGCGGCGAGCACCGGCTGAAAGAATGGTACGGGTACTCTGGAATGATTTCGCACCGTCCATATTTGCTCGTTCGACGACGAGCGAAGCCTCGGGAATGACATCCGTGGCATACAGATCGGTAAGCGGCGAGAGCGCTGTCACCTCACGCAGGCGAATTGATCGAGACATCGCGGCGGCATCGAAGGCCAGGTGAGAATCCGCCTTGGTTGAAGCAAACGCGTTTTCGAGGGTTGTAGTCACCAGCTGTTTGTCGCATCCCTCCCTCAGGTTTTCGGAAAGGATATCCACGGCGCTGACGAATTCGGCGGCGGTTCCCGAAAGAATGCCGTCGGCTTGGATCACAGCATCCAGTTTTTGAGCTCGGCGCATGGCGTCTTGCGAGACTGAAGCGGTTTCGCCGACGCGCTGCATGCTGTTTTCGACACGGTGCATCTCAAAGCTGCCGTCTTGATTTGTGACGAACTCAAACGTAATGCCGCCGCCCCAAGAGAGCTCCGCATCTTTGACCTGCTCAAGGATTTCGTCGCCAGCGTTTAAACCGGGAAAAAAGAGCGTCGGGCTCAGGGTAATCGTTTGATCGACGTATTGCCCCGTGCGAATCGTGATGTTCAATGGGGCCTCGGCATTGCTCTCTTGGCCGGATTTCGCCAAAAGTGTCAGGGACGATGTTTGATCCTGAGAAAGATTGCGCACGATTATTTGGTCGATCGTGTGTTCGCCGACATCAAGCACAAGCGATGAGCCCGCTTCCAGTTTCAGTTGACCTTTGACGTGAAACGTGCCGATTCGATTGCCCGGGCTGAGATCGTCTCCGGGCGAGAGCGTGCCGCGGGATGTCAGTGACCCGACCTCACCGCGTCCTGCAACGGTGGCCGTGGCATCGGACTGGACGTCGTTGTCAATGATGCCGTCAATGACGAGTGTGGCGCCGTTGATCACGTCGGTGGAGCCGCTGTAGGAGGCGTGACCGCTCATCACGAGTGTGCCCGCGGAGACGATGCTGTTGCTTTTATCGAACGTGCCGGAAACGACGAGCGAAACGGGAAGATCGGCATTTTCCGGAGCTTTTGTCTGATTGCTTGACCCTGTATACGTTTCTCCATTTTGGATCGCTGCGTTGTACTCCTCTAATTCTTTCTGAGTCGTGATGTGCAGCGTCGGATTCCAGCGCACTTCGTTGATGTCATTGATAAAGCGGCTCACGCCGTTGCCGGCAAGATTGAGCGTGTAGGCGATCTGATTTTGTCCGTTGAGCCTTGTCTGAACCGGCAGCGTCCACTTTGAATTCGTTTCATCCCAACGCGCCATGCGGTTGATGTTGAGTTCGGCAATGCCGCCCACGGCAGAAGCCGCATCCAGAAGCCCCACTCCGATTCCGTATTCAACGATGGTGCAGTTTTCGATGAAGTATTCCTTCCATTCATCGTATGCCTCGTTTACTGCCTGAAGATAGGCATCAGGGTCAAGTTCCCATTCGTAGCCGTCGAGGATTTCCTCGCGCCACTGGGCAGCTGCCCGTTCGGCAGCTTCTGCCTTGAGACCATCAAGGTCATCAAGCTTGGTCCCGGCGCTGCCCCAAAAGACGATGGCGGCGGATTCCTTATAGACGTTGGAGACGTATTTGTTTTCGTCCGGTGACCACGTGGGCGAGGCGACACGAAAATCCAGTCTGCCGCCGTACTGCAGGTGATAGTCCGGGTTGTTATGGTTTGGGTCCGCGCCTGTTTGTTCAGGATGCAGGGCAAGTACTTCGTAGACTCCTTCCTGAGGCTTGCGGGCGGTGGTAAGAACGCAGTCGGCCAGCTGCGAGGCGGTCATCCAGGGAAATGCCTGCTGCACGAGCGCAAGGGTGCCTGCCACATGCGGCGCGGCCATGGATGTGCCGGTCATCTCAATGGAGCCGTTGCCGCTTCCCGCCTCAACGCTCACGATGTTGGTTCCGGGCGCGGCGACGGACCACAGAGAAGCAAAGAGAGCGCGGTTGGAGGCTTCGATGGCGCTGCTGTTGCCGTGAACGAATCCTTCTTCAAAGAGGTGGTTTGATTCGATATTGACGACGTTGATGAAGTGGCCGGCCTTCGAAGGGTCCCGCATGATCGGCAGAATCGGGTCGGCCGGCGCAAGTCCTCCTTGGTTGCCTGCGGCAAAGACCATGAGTTTGTCGTGTTCTACGGCTGAGTTGAAAACCTCATTGAAGGCTTTCGTTTCGTCCGGAATGTCACCGTAGCTGAACAAGCCGCGCACCCAGCCCCAGGAGTTGCTGTAGATCTTGACGTCGTCGTAGGTTTCAATGGCTTTTTTGTAGAGGTCTGCGACCTCGTAGATCATGGTCGGACCTTGAATGGTCGAGTAGAGCAAAAGCAACGAGGCGTCTTTGGCTACGCCGTAGTTAACGGAGGAGTTGCCTGAAGCGATGCCCGCTACGTGACTGCCGTGACTTTGTTGGGTGGCGTTGACGCCGGTACCGAATTTCTCGAGATACTGGTCGCTGTAAAGCTTGATGATGTCTTTGCCTTCAAAGGCGATGTGGGTGGTGTCAAAGCCCGAATCGAGAATGCCGATGCGCACGCCCGCTCCCGTAAAGCCCTGAGCGTAGGCGCCTGCCGCGTTGATGGCGTCTAGGTTGATGTTGCCGGTGGGAGAGGCGCAGACTGATAGAGGCCACAAAACGGCGCAGACGGCCAGAGCGAGAGCTGAACGATGGTGACGAAAACGGTTTGAAGCGGGCATAAAAACCCCTCCCTACGACGGGAAGATCAAAAAAGGCACCCTTAGGCGTAGTGTGACACAAAATGAGCGCAGTGGTTTGGTGTGGCCAAATCAGGGATAAAAAAGTAGCCGAATCGGTCGGCAAAAATCGGCCAAATTGGGTGGCAAAAATCAGCCAAATTGGGTAGTAAATTCTGGTCGATTTGGGTGATGAGCATTTGTAGCGACCGTAGTATCGCTGTCTCGACATTAGTCATCACGCCGTGCGCCATTGGCCAATGGAAAACACGAACCAATCATCGCTCAGAGTTTCGCCTCGTAAGGAAGTCTGTAAGACTAAAGCGGGTGACGGTCCTGTTGCTGCCACGTCCTGTACGGATGAAGCAGGGCTTTTTGGGAATTTGCTGACTGTCGGAAGTCACCAAAGAAAAAGGACCACGCAACCGAAGTTACGTAGACCAACCAGGTCTCATAAAATTTCCATTATTTTGCGCTAGCACGAAGGAGACCTGGGTAAGCATCTTACTCAGACCTGGGCATTCAACTTCGGCGGCAAATACGTCTTCTAATTTGACTGTTTCAACGGTTGAAGTTTCTGCCTTTAGGAATTTCAACCGTTGAATTTTTTCTCCTGAAAATCCGAGCGCTGCGCAAAATCTAAGGAAAAACTTGCCTGTCTGACGCGATTGAGCTAGAGCTGCTCGGTAGATTGGGGGATTCTGAGTTCTCGGGCTATAGCTTGCCGAGAGGCACCGCTCAGTGTTCTGTGCAGAATCGCCTGCACATCGAAAGTTTGCATGAGAGTCTTACTTCATTCACGGCTGATAGAAAAAATCCTTTTTCGAACAAAGTCTCAATTCATTCTGTTATCTAAGACTCGTGGCATTTCCTCAGTATTGAAGCGCGTAAAAGCAGATTTACCGGCGGCAACCGTCGTTGGCTGAGGCTTCGACATGCGTTCAATCAGAGCAACAAAGCCTTCCGCCGAAGTCGACTTGTGTGTCTTCAAAGGAGATCGAAGTTCTCTGACGGACGGCAACCGTTGGATCTGAAGTCGCAATTCGTTCGGTTGTATCGACTGACGCCGAGGATTTGATCCCAACGATCGTTCCAGCTCTGTCGACTCCCGTGCCGATTTCTGTGTCCTAATTCAAAGAAGTTAATCCGTTTACCGAGGTAAGGGGAAACCCTCTTGCCAGGGGGGGGGATCGATTAGTGTGTGGAAGTCTCGACACATATCAGACAGAGCATTTTTGTCTTTTAAACCAAAGGGGAAATCTGATGCACAAGACAATTTTGGCTTCAGCCGTGATTCTTGCTTTTGCTCACACAGCAATTGCTGCTGAGATTACATATGGTGATGATACTTCGATGCAAACAGGATCTGTTGTTGAGGATACCGTTGTCAATGTTACAAAGGCAAATCTGACCAGTTCCGACGGTTATTTGCAGGCAGAGAACGGAGCGGATCAGCAAGTCAATGCTGATGTTACGCTGACAATTAATACCGCAGATCGATTCATTGGCGTTTTAGCCGGTTCAGGGGCAACATATACCAATAATGGCACGATCGTCGTCAATGGCAGCGAGCCAGATAATTTCTGGAAAATCAAGGCGATGGTTGCTGCGGGTGGCACAATTGAAAATGCCGGTACTATCGAAGTGACAAATGCCTACGGTATGCAAGGTACGGCAAGCTCAGGAGGCACCATTATCAATTCAGGGACGATCATTGTTCATGAGAACGCTGCCGCCATTGACGGCGACGCGAACAGTAGCAATTCTGCAAGTTCCAACACCACAAACACCGGTGATATTGTCTTAACCGGTGCGACCTCTACTGGTGTTCTTATTGGCCGTGGTGACAGCTTCACAAATAGCGGAACCATCTCTGGCAGCGAAGGAACTGCGATTTTGGTTACTCAAGGCAACGATGGTGATTCTCAAGAATCCTTGTCTATCAAGCTTTCAGGTAATTCCAGAGTTGAAGGCATCTTCGACCTGACTGACTATTCGAACATTACCGTCACCGCGGATGCTATTCACCAGACTGTTCGTCTTGCAGATGACGCAGGCGATATTTCCAACAACAGCTCCCTGACCATTGAGCAGGCTGATCCTTCCGTGGGTTTGGAAATTGCTTCGATCACGACAAATACAGGTGCCGCCACCGATATTTTGATGCACAGTGCCGGCACCGCAGACAATCCCGTGCTGGTCGTGAAGCAAACGAGTGGAGACGGCTCGGTTGCTGTTGGCTATTCCGGTACTGTTTCCGACAGCATCAACGCCGGGGAAACACAGGTTGCTGATCTGCTTGCCGGCGCAACCATTAACGGTGCAACCCTGACAGAGACGACAGTTGCTGAAGGTCAATGGGGCAACGCGTTGAGTGTTTCGACAGACGATTCCGGTAATGTGGTTACCCGTGTTACCTCCGAAAACTCACTGCTTCGTTCTGCAAAGGATCTCGCAAAATCGCACGCAGTCGTCTGGCGTTCAGAACTTAGCTCCCTGACGGATCGCATGGCAACGCTGCGTACGCTGCCTGAATCTGTCGGCACCTGGGCGCGCTATACCGGCGGCAATTTGGAAGGTGACAATGTCGATTTCGATTTCAATTCGATCGAAGTTGGTTTCGATACTCGTGTGACTGATACCATGACAATCGGCGTTAGCTTCGGCTACACGAACGGTGATAACGATCTGGCAGCAGGCTCTGCAGAAACTGACGCATACAAACTCGGTCTTTATGCCAGCTACATGAATGAGTCCGGCAGCTTCCTCGACGCCATGCTCAAGGTTGGCCGTATTGACGCTGACTTTGATCTCAACAATGGCTATGCCGAAAAAGGCGACTACATGTATTCAGGCGTAATCGCCGGTGTCGAAGTAGGCCATCACTTCAAGCTCAACAGCTTCTTCGTTGAGCCGCAGGTTCAGCTGACATACAGCTATCTGGCTGCTGAAACAACCACAACCAACGTGCGTACAATCGAATTCGATTCAATGAAGAGTCTCATTGCACGTGTTGGAGTGATGGGTGGCGTTAAGTTTGCAGAAAACCGCGGTGCCGCGTATGTAAGCGCACATTACAATCACGACTTCCTCGGGGATGTTGACGGCAGTTTCTACAACGCTTCTCAGCGAGTCAGTTTCGGTGAGGAACTCGACAGTGACTGGGGCGTCGTTTCTGTCGGTGCAGACTATGACTTCACGAACACTTTCAAGGGGTTCGTTGATTTGAGTCGTAGTTTCGGTGGAGACATTGAAGAAAAATGGCGCGTTAACCTCGGTGCTCGCTATATGTTCTAGTTACCATACGGCGGTTCCGAAGTGAATTGCAATTTGTAAATTAAAAACCCCGGTAAGCAGTGATGCCCCGGGGTTTTTGCTGAAGCGGTATTTTGAAGTGGTATGGATTTTTTGACTCCTAGACGGCCAAAAAATCCATACCACTTCAATCCTTTATGGTTCGTTCGAGTAGGTCGTCATCTGTTGGTCTGGAGTGGGTGTCTGCATAGTGGAACTTAAAAATTCCTCAATATATTGAAGAACTTTATATCAAAAATCTTCAATGAACTGACGGATTTTTACGCGGTTGAGGCCTTTTTAGACTAGTCTGACAACTGGAAGACGCCTTGGATGGCTTTGTGCCATTTGCGGAGATCGGGAAATTCGGACAGTTTGCGGCAGGCATGCAGAATGGGTAAGACCACAGCACCGGTTGAGGGTAAAGTTGATAGTGGACGACAAAAGAGTCGGCAACCGGGATACCAGCGCCGACTCTTTGAGGTTTTGCCTCGACAGGCTTTAGAAGTTGTAGACGAGATGGCCTGACACCATCCAGGCGTCAAGTTGCTCGCCGCCGGCGCTCTTTTCGAGATCGAGCTGCATCGAGAACTTGTTGGCGAATTGGTAATAACCGCCTACGCCGAAGTTTGTCCAGGTGCCGGCATCTCCCCAATGCAGAACCTCAACGTCGTCAAGGTCACGGATGTGGCCGAACTGACCGTCGGTGAACTGATGCAAGAGGTCGCCTCGAACGTAGATTTCGCCCGAGCTGCGTTCACCGGCAAAGTGCTTGCCGAGTCTCAGACCGGCACGTCCGACAAACGCCGTTTCCTGTTCAACATCAACTGACATGTCGCGTTGCAGACCGTAGTTGTAG
>ENA-ORSX01000300-ORSX01000300.1-human-gut-metagenome-genome-assembly--contig:-NODE-300-length-58726-cov-28.687409_pt1 | contig 58726 bp, 50 predicted proteins | sample MGYA00241904_ERZ509172 | MGnify/ENA primary metagenome ERZ509172 (study PRJEB26280, sample SAMEA2338795) | human gut metagenome | biome: human gut; feature: human-associated habitat; material: faeces... | reverse complement strand
CCCCTTTCCATTATACAGATTGTTTTTCTGTCCGGCAAATCGGGTATGGGGGCAGACCGGTGTCTTCCGTTACACCAATCCGGCCAACCGCATCCATGTGACCGAGAAGCCGCTGCAGCTCATGCGGGATGTGGTGCAGATCTGTGTGCCGGGTGGCCGCATTCTGGATCCGTTTGCCGGGGCAGGCACCACGGTGCTCGCTTCGGTGCTGGAAGGCTACGAAGCGGTGGGCATTGAGATCACCGATGCCTACTACAAGCTGGGGTCCGACCGCGTCCGTTTTGCGCTCGGAGCGAGGGAATCAGAGGCTGAGCCTGTCGAATAAAGCCGTGGCAATCCACATGGATTGCCAGAATCTGAACGAAACTGAGGGTGGTAATCCAGGTGGATTGCCACCCTTTTCTTTTTGTATGTGACCAAGGAAAGGAACGAGTGAAATGGAAAAAGCGTTTGCGTATATTTGCGCTTCTGCCCAGACCGCCCCCCGCATTCTGAAACGGTACTGCCGTAAGGTATACGAATTGGGATATGTGCCCATCTGTCCGGCGCTGAATGATGCCCAGTATCTGGCATTGAGCAATTCCGATGAATTGCGGGACCTGCACAGCATCGCGCTGCAGAAGCTGGCTCGCTGCCGGATGCTGGTGGTCTGCGGCAAGGAGATCAGCCACGATATGTCGGTGGAGATCGGTTTTGCCGAGAAGCGGCACCTGATCTGTACGACCCTTGACGGCCTCGCCAGAATCCAGGATGCGGAGGACGCAGGCATCGAATAAATGCCTCCTCTTTTTTCTCAGCGGGTGACTGATTTTGCTAGCATAGCCTTTGGATATCCAAAGGCATCCTTGGGGAGAACCCCAAACCCCCGTCAGCTGCCCGCACAGCCATAACGCTAAAGTGAGGTGATGAAATTGGAAGAAAAGCAGTTTGCCGTGTTTTGCCGGAAGGCCAGCGATGTGGATGAGTTGGCCGCAAGTGCGGAATCGCCCGGCATGCAGAAGACCCGCACAGCCTTTCAGGTGGAAAAGGTGGTTGTTCTTTCGGATGCAGAATACGCCATCTTCCGCAAAGAAGGTTTCATGCAGGATCAGATTTTCCTGTTTGAAAACAGCAACTATATGTGGTTCGATCCTTCCGAATCGTGCTGGCACTGCCTGCTGGTCAAGGGGGAACACAGCCGGGAAGGGATTCTGGTGGAAGCCGAAGGGTACTCCTACGCCCGGTATGCGGCCCATGTGCCGGACTGCGGCACGGTACGAGTAGGAGTTGTGCCGGTGCAATTTGAGTATCCGGCCCAGCCGTCCCGGCAGCAGAAAAAGCAGAAAGGGGAGCATGAGCGTTGAGAAAGCGGAACCATGTAGTCCCTCTGCATCTGAACAAAAAGGAACTGGCACATCTGGAAACGCAGGTGGAACTGAGCGGACAGTCGAGGGAGGAATATCTGCGCACCCTCATCATGGGCGCCCAGCTCCGCGCCCGTCCCTGTACCCACCATGCGGACCTGCTGCGTAAGGTGGCGGGTCTGTGCAACAACGCCAATCAGCTGGCGCGCGTTGCCAATACCTACGGCGAAGCAGATGCGGCCAGTGTGGAGGAAATGACCCGCATTGCCCGCGACGTCTGGAAGGAAGTGAGGGAGAACTGGTAAATGGCGTATACGTCCGTTATCCCCGTCCACCGCCTGAAGGCCAGCGTGGAATATGTGCTGGATGAGAAAAAGACTTCCCGAGGGCAGAATGCAAAATCCCTGGAAGAAGCGGTGGACTATGCCCTAAACCGGGCCAAGACAGAACAGGATCTGTTTGAGTCGGCCATTGCCTGTACCTGTGAAACTGCCTTCGAGGATATGTGCCGGATCAAGGAGATGTGGCATAAGACCGGCGGGGTGCAAGGATTTCATCTGGTGCAGAGTTTCGCGGCAGGGGAGGTGACCCCTGAACTGGCCCACCGGATCGGACTGGAATTTGCCGGGAAGCTGCTTCAGGGCCGATATCAGGCAGTGGTCAGCACCCATCTGAATACCGGACATATTCACAACCATATCGTCTGGAATTCCGTAGCGATCCAGGACGGGAAAAAGTACCGCAGCAATGCCAGAAGCTACTACACCGAAGTGCGGGCAAAATCCGATGCACTCTGCCGCCAATACGGATTATCGGTGATCGAGACCCCGGAGTCCGAACAGGGAAAGCGGCAGTATGCCAAATGGCAGGCGGAGCAGGAAAACCGTCCCACTTGGAGGGCGGCAATCCGGCAGGACATCGACGAAGTGATCAACGAGGTCTTCACATGGAATCAGTTCCTGCGAGCGCTGGAAAACAGGGGATACGTTCTGCGGCTGAACCGCAAGTACATCACTCTCCAGCCGCCCGGGAAGGAGTGTCCGGTCCGCTTCAAAACACTGGGCAAAGACTATACCCCGTCTGCCATCCGCCGCCGTATCCTGTACCCGGAAAGAAACTCACCGGCTGGGAACGAGAGAGCACTGCCGCCGGCACTCTGCACATTGCTCAGCGAGCGGCCGGCACGCAAAGTCACTGGTTTGCAGAAGCTGTATGTGATCTATCTGTTTCAGGTGGGAGTGCTGCCCACAAAACCGGTGTACATGAGCTATGCAGTGCGGGAGGATATCCGCAAACTGGACCAGCGCATTGCCCAAGTGGAGTTTATTCTCAAAAACGAGATCCAGGACCGAGGGCAGCTGAATGAAATGCGATGTGCAGCCGAGGGCGAGATCGACAGACTGCTGAAAGAGCGACGCGGCCTGTATCGCCGCGATCCGGATTCGCACCGCATCCAGGAGATCACAGCCAGACTGAAAGAACTCAGGCGAACAGCGAAGCTGTGCCGGGACATCGAGGAACATTCCCTTTCCATCGAGCAGCGTCTCGAAGAGGCACGGAAAGAGCGGGAACAACGTGAAGCTGTGGAACGGGAAACCCGCAGCGAACAGGAACAGAAAGAAAACACAAAGGAGATAAGCAAATGAATCGAATTCCGTCACGTGAGCAGGTGGAAAACCTGCGTCAAAGGTATCCGGCAGGAACACGGATCGTTCTGCACCGCATGGATGATCCCTATGCACCGATTCTCCCCGGCACAAAAGGAACGGTGACCTATGTGGATGACATGGGTCAGATCGGCGTTGCCTGGGACAACGGTTCCGGCCTGGTCCTTGTGCCCGGTGAAGATTCCTTTTCCAAGGTATCCGGGCCGGAAAAGACAAAGTCCAAGCCCCATCGCGGCATGGACCGCTGAAAGGCAGGTGAAACAAGATGAATTATGGCAGTGACCCCGCCGACCAGATCGTCCGGATCACGCTGGAAGGCACCGAAATGGTGCTCAAGCTGTCTGGTCTGGCGGCAAAGAATTTCGCCCTGTTCGTGTATGCAGTCCTGAACGACCAGCAGAAAGTGCGAGGAAAAACGAAGCTGGTACGGATGCTGAAAGAACGCCGCCCCTTCAAGTTCTTCACGGTACCGGAAGACCGCATGAAGGAATTCGCCAGAGAGGCGAAAGACCATGGTCTGCTGTACACTGCGATCCGCAACAAACAGCGCCCGGGCCAGATCGAGCTGGTAGTGTTTGCAGACGATGCAGCCAAGGTCAACCGGATCCTCGATAATATGGGACTGGACTTTGTGAAGGCACAGTCAGGCGAGGCCAGATTCGAAGAACCCGGAAAAGAACAGCATGAGAAAGCGCCGGAGCAGGATGTATCCGGTAACGAACAGCCGCCTGAGACACAGACGGTGCAGACCCCCGATGGTGCGGTGGATTTCGAGGTCGGCGCGGCGGAAGAAGCGTTCAACTTCACCGGGGAAGGTGATGCACAGAAGGAACAGAAGCCGGAAAATTTTACTCCTGGCCGGGAGCAGACGGATGCAGCCCCGGCGGAAAAGAGTCCGTCCGAGCCTTCCTCGCCCAGCAGCGGCTCCTCCTCCGGGGAATCCGGCGGTGAACAGAAACCTTCGGTGAAACAGGAGCTGGAAAACATCCGCAAGGAGCAGGAGGCAAAAAAGGAAGAAAAAGCGAAGCCGCCTCAGCGCCAGAACAAAACGCCCGGTCGTAACCGCCGGAAGAAAAAGAAAAAATCGAAAGGCAGGTAATTTGAATGGATCTTTCCAAGATGATCAAGAACCGCGAAGTGGAGCAGCAGGAATCGCAGCCTGATGGGCAGCGTCTGTCCAAGGAAGAATATGCCGCCATGAAAAAGGCGGAACGTGAGGATCTGTGGGCCAGGGTGGACGCCCAGGCGCAGGAGGTCTTCCGGGACGATACGGCCATGAAGGGTTTCCTCGATTTCATGGCCCGATGCACCCCGCAGAGCACCCGCAATCTGCTCATCCTGTATGACCAGAACCCGGAGATCACCCATCCCCGTACCTTTGAAAAGTGGAAGGAGGCAGGGCGATCGGTGCGGACCGGGGAAACCGGGTACGCTTTCTTTGCAGACAGCAAATATGAACGGGAAGACGGCACGATGGCAAACGGCTATGAGATCCTCAAAGCGTTCGACATCAGCCAGACGCGGGGCCCGCAGCCGTATCCCGCGCAGCCGCATTTGCCGGAAGAAGTGATCGCCGCCATGATCGAGAACAGCCCGGTTCCGCTGGCGTTGTCGGACCAGCTGCCCCAGGGAGTGCAGGCGCAGTATGTACCCAAGCAGCGCACGATTTATGTGCGAAACGGCATGGACGAGATGGCGACTCTGTGCGCCATTGCCCGCGAACAGGCTCATGCATCTTTTGACGCAGTGGGTGCCGGGTATTACCGCCAGGCGTATGCAGCGCAGAGTTACTGTGCCGCCTATGTGGTGGCGCAGAAGTTCGGACTGGATACCTCCGGCTTCAAGTTCGATAAGGTGTGCCAGTCCTGTGCCGGAAAGGATGCGCAGGAACTGCGCGCCTTCCTCAGTGATGTGAAACGGGCGGCCTATTCCATCAACCGGGAGGTACAGCGTGGGTTTCGGGAGATGGAGCAGGCGATTCAACCCGATGAGTTTTCGGTAGACAAAGGGAAGACGCCCAAAGCGGCGAAAACCGAAAAGCAGTCGGAAAGCCGTTGAGCCGATTGTTTTCAGTTTGTTTTCAATTGCCAGATAGCTTTTCGCTTCCCTTTGTGATATGGTAAGGATAAAGAAAGATACGTCACAAGAGGGAGGCAGAGCAAAATGGCGGAAAAACAGCGGTTTCTGAAAATTGATTATATCGAGCATAACATGCTGATCGCGGCACTGCTGCAGGTCCTTGAGACATCAGGCCCGGAATTGACTGATCGGGCGCAGTCTCTTGGCGAAAAGGTACATGCCTGCAAAGATGGCCGGCTGTTTCTCAAAGAAGATGAGTTCGATCTGGCCCTCTATGTGATGAATGAGCTGCGCAACACCTATCTTGCAGCAGACCGTGGCTGCGGTGCCATGGACAAGCTCATGCTCCGGCTGATGAAAAGCAAATACAAGCGTGTACCTGCACGCTGATAAAACTGCATTGCCCTGAGCTGTCTGGGATCATCCCGGCGGCTCGGGGCTTTTTGTGTGAATAGGAGGGGATATCCATCGAAACAATCAATCGCGGCCATGCCCCATGGTGGGTATGGCTGCTTCCTTTGCCTGTCGTGTGGTGGGCAGCACTGCTGGCGGCATGCAGCTGGCAGACTGGCGTGGATCTGGTAGGTATGCTCGGTGCCTTTTCGCAGGCCATGAGTGATCCGTTTGCAATTCGGTGGACGGAATATTCCGTCCGCTTTTTGTTTATCTTTACGCTTTCGTATGGAGTGGTCGCTGTGGTCATGGTGACTGGCAGAAAAAACTACCGGCGCGGTGCGGAGCACGGTTCTGCCCGCTGGGGTAATGTGGTACAGACAGCCAAACGATACCGGGACCGCCAGCACCCCTATCGCAATCTTATATTGACCCAGCATTTTCAGATGGGACTGGACGGCCACCGTCATAAGCGGAATACCAATGTGCTGGTGATTGGCGGCAGCGGTGCAGGCAAAAGCCGCAGCTATGCCATCCCCAATGTGCTGCAATGCACAACAGGGCCGGACGGCGGCTGCTCTATTCTGGTGTCAGATCCAAAGGCCGAGCTCCTTCGCAAAACCGGAAATGCCCTGATTGCAGCTGGGTATGAAGTGCGGGTGTTCGACCTGCTCAGCCCGGACACATCTTTCTGCTATAACCCGCTGGCTTATGTGCGGGATGACAAAGATGTGCTGCGGCTCATCGAGACCCTCATCCAGAGCACCACTCCGCCCGGTTCTCAAAGCACAGACCCGTTTTGGACCAAGTCCGAAACGGCACTGCTGCAGGCTCTCGTCTTGTACCTCATCCATGAAGCGCCGAAGGACGAGCAGAACTTCGCCATGGTCATGGAGATGCTGGCGGCTGCCGAGGTGCGGGAAGAAGACGAAGACTTCGAGTCGCCGCTGGATATTCTGTTCGAGCGGCTCGAGATGCGCGACCCGGAAAGCATTGCTGTGAAGCAATACCATATTTTCAAGATGGGCGCCGGCAAGACCCTGAAATCCATCCTGATCAGTGTGGGTGTCCGGCTGTCCGCTTTCAATCTGCCCCAGATTGCACGGCTCACTTATACGGATGACCTGCACCTGGAAGAAATGGGAGAAAAGAAGGTGGCGCTGTTTTGCTGCCTGCCGGACTCGGACAAATCCCTCAACTATCTGGTGGGCATGATCTACGGTCAGCTCATCCAGACACTGTACTATGTGGCCGACCGTAAGTATAAGGGCAGGTTGCCGGTGCCGGTCCATCTGCTTATTGACGAGGCCCCCAATATTGCTCTGCCCACCGACAACTTTCTGCCCTGGCTTTCCACCATGCGAAGCCGAAACATTTTCTGCTCGTACATCGCCCAGAACATGGCCCAGCTGAAAGCCCTGTTCAAGGAACAGTGGGAATCGCTGGTGGGTCTCTGCGACGAGTTCCTGTATTTGGGGGGCAATGAGAAAGAAACGCACAAATATGTGTCCGAGCTCATGGGCAAGGAGACGCTGGATACAAACACCTACGGCCATACCAAAGGCCGGAACGGAAGCTACTCTGTCAACGATCAACAGACCGGCCGTGAATTGCTAACACCGGATGAAGTACGCATGCTGGATAACCGCAAGTGTATCCTGTTCGTCCGTGGTGAGCGCCCCATGCTGGATGACAAGTATGATCTGATGCACCATCCCAACATCCATCTAACCGAGGACGGCGGCGCGCCGCCCTACGACTATACCGCGGTTCGTGATGCCGCTGATGACTTGGACTATGATCCGGAGCATTATGAGGACTACGAACTGCTGGATCCCGATGATTTTCTTTGATTTAAGGAGGAACGCATTTGAAACTGTTTTCTAAAAAGAACGATCAGAACCGCAAGACCGAACCGATGCGCCTGGGTAAAAAGGGCCGCATGAGTTTTGCCGTTTATGCTGCATTGGTGGTGTGTGCTGTCTGCCTTTCCACCACCGTCTTCGCCGCGGCCACCGACCCGCTCACGGTGGTCAACAACCTGTCCACCTTTATCTTTTCACTGATCCGCGCCATCGGCCTGATCCTGCTGGGCTGGGGCATTGTGCAGGTCGGCCTGTCCTTCCAGAGCCACGATCCCAGTCAGCGGTCCCAGGGATTTCTCACTTTGGCAGGCGGTCTTGTAATCACCTTTACCAAGGAGATTCTGGACCTCATCACCGGCACGCCTTGAAACAGCAGAGATACAAGGAGGGAGGTGATGCGGTACGAACTGGATTGTGGACAATCTGAACTCTGCCCTGCAAACCTGGAATGACAAGCTGGCGGAGATCTGGATGCTGCTCACCCAGGACCCGGCCACATTCAAAGGCGGTGGTATCTGGCAGGTGATGCTGGGCATCCACGGAGCGTTGCAGGCAATCGGATATGGTCTGCTGGTGTTGTTTTTCGCCGTGGGTGTGGTCAAGACCTGCGGCAGCTTCGTGGAGGTCAAGCGCCCGGAGCAGGCGTTCAAACTGTTCATTCGCTTTGTGCTGGCCAAAGCCGCCGTGGGTCATGGCCTTGATCTGATGCTGGCGGTTCTCTCGGTGGTGCAGGGAATCGTCTCCACTATCATCACCCAATCGGGCGTATCCGGGGCAAGTGGAACCACTCTGCCGCAGGATATCATCGACAAGATCAACCAGGTGGGCTTCTGGGATTCCATTCCTCTCTGGGCAGTGACTCTGATTGGCGGACTGTTCATTACGGTGCTGTCTTTCCTGATGATTTTGACGGTATATTCTCGCATGTTTAAAGTCTACATGTACACGGCTTTGGCGCCCATTCCGCTGTCTACCTTTGCGGGTGAGCCTACTAGCAATGTGGGCAAGAACTTTCTCCGCAGCTATGCGGGGGTATGCCTGGAAGGTGCCGTCATCGCATTGGCCTGCATCATTTTTTCGGTGATGGCAGCCGCTCCGCCTGCCGTGGATCCCAATGTGTCGGCAGTGACCGCCGTCTGGAGTTATGTGGGTGAGCTCATTTTCAACCTGTTGGTGCTGGTGGGTGCTGTGCGAATGAGCGACCGGATCATCAAGGAACTGATGGGGCTGTAAAAGAAGGGAGAAATCAGTATCGAAGTAAAAATTCCAAAAGAGATCCGGGAATACCGGGAGTCCATCTTCTTCGGACTTTCGGCCCGGCAATTCACCTGCTCGCTGCTGGCGCTGGGCGCCGCAGTCGGGCTTTATTTTTTGTTCGACCCGTTGGTAGGCACCGAGAGCGTAGGCTGGATCTGCATTCTGGGGGCTGCCCCCTTCGCTGTCTGCGGTTTCTTTACCTACCACGGCATGACGGCAGAGCAGACCCTATGGGCCTGGTTCAAGTCCCAGGTTCTCATGCCCCGTCGCCTTGTCTTCCGGTCGGACAGTCTGTATTACCATGCCCTACAGCCTGCCATGGAACAGGGCAAAAAGCCGCCCCGCAAGAAGAGAAAGCGAGGTGGCAACAAACCGGCTGGAGAAAAAACTTCGGCCCCGAAACCTGCAAAGGAGGATGTCTATCATTAAAACTCTCAGCAAAGCTACTAAGGCGGAACGGGATAAGTTCCGTATTCACCGCTCGGTGCAGGATGCCATCCCCATCCGCCGCATCTGGGCGGATGGGATCTTCCAGGTGGGAACCCAGTTCTCCAAGACGTTTTCGTTCACCGACATCAACTACCAGATCGCCGGCAAGGAAGACAAGACGGCTATGTTCCTGGACTATTCCGAATTGCTCAACGCACTGGACTCCGGCGCCAGCGCCAAGATCACCATCAATAACCGGCGGCTTAACAAGGCGGAGTTCGAAGCGGCGCTGCTGCTTCCCATGCGCCAGGATGGGCTGGACCACTTCCGCAAGGAGTACAACGATATGTTGCTCTCCAAGGTCACCGGGACCAGCAACAGTGTGGTGCAGGAGCGATACATCACCATCAGCGTGGTCAAGAAAAACATTGCGGAAGCCCGTGCCTACTTCTCGCGGGTCGGCACTGACCTGATCACCCATCTGGCCCAGCTGTCCTCCATCGGGCAGGAACTGGATCTGGGGACCCGTCTGCGGATCTTCCGGGACTTCTTCAAGGGAGCAGAGCCGCCCGCCTTCGAGTTTGACCTTAAAACCCAGGCGAAGCTGGGCCATAGCTTCAAGGATTGGCTGTGCCCTGACTCCATGGAGTTCCAGCCGGATCACTTCAAGCTGAATGACCGCTGGGGCCGGGTGCTCTACCTGCAAGGATACGCCAGCTACATCAAGGACAGCATGGTATCCGAGCTCTGCGAGCTGGACCGTGATTTGATGCTGTCCATTGACATCCTGCCGGTGCCCACCGACGAGGCGGTGCGGGAAGTGCAGAACAAGCTGCTGGGCGTGGAGACCAACGCCGCAAACTGGCAGCGCCGTCAGAATGCCGCAAACAACTTTACGGCCATGTTGCCCTATGACATTGAGCAGCAGCGGGCCGAGACCAAGGAGATGCTGGGCGACCTGACTAACCGTGACCAGCGGATGCTTTTCGGCCTCGTTACCATGGTGCATCTGGCGGACACCAAGGAACAGCTGGACAGCGACACCGAGAGTCTTCTTACGGTTGCCCGCAAGCATTTGTGCCAGATGAGTATCCTCCGCTGGCAGCAGAAGGACGGCCTTGACACTGTGCTGCCCTACGGACTGCGAAAAATCACTGCGCTGCGCACCCTGACCACGGAAAGCACGGCTGTTTTCATTCCTTTCCGTGCCCAGGAGATCATGCAGGACGGCGGCATCTACTATGGTCAGAACGCCGTGAGCAAAAACATGATCGTGGCCGACCGGCGCAAGCTCCTCAACGGCAACAGCTTCCGGCTGGGCGTTTCCGGCAGCGGCAAGTCCTTCAGCGCCAAAGAGGAGATCGTGAGCATCGCCCTGTCCACCAATGACGATATCCTGATTTTGGATCCGGAAAGTGAGTTTGGCTATCTCACCGAGGCGCTGGGCGGCGAAGTTATCCGGGTGTCGGCGGCTTCCGATACGCATATCAATGCGTTGGATATGGACAAAGCCTATGGTGATGCCCGCAATCCACTCATTGAGAAATCCCAGTTCGTGTTGTCCCTGTTCGAACAACTGGTGGGTTCGGAGGGGGTATCTGCCAAGGAGAAATCTATCCTGGACCGCTGCACCTATGAGGTGTACCGGGAGTACATGGCAGGGGGCTATACCGGTCAGCCGCCCACGCTGAAGGATCTGTACCAGATCCTCCTGAAGCAGCCGGAGCCGGAGGCTCGAGGGCTGGCACTGTCTGCGGAGCTGTTCATCACGGGCAGTCTGAACACTTTTGCACAGCCCACCAATGTGGATACCAAAGCCCGGATCATTGCCTACGATATCCGGGAACTGGGCGAACAGCTCATGCCTCTGGGAATGCTGGTGACTCTGGATGCCATCTTCAACCGGGTCATTCAGAACTGGAAGCGCGGTAAGACCACCTGGGTGTTTGCCGACGAGTTCTATCTGCTGTTCCGATACCAGTACAGTGCCGACTTCTTCTACAAACTTTGGAAGCGGATCCGCAAGTACAACGGCCTCGTGACCGGTTTGACCCAGAACGTGGATGAGATTCTGCGTTCCGATACCGCCCGCCTCATGCTTGCAAACTCGGAGTTCCTCATTCTGTTGAATCAGTCGCCCACCGACCGGGAGGAACTGGCCCGACTGCTGCACATTTCAGAAGCACAGATGGGGTACATCACCAATGTGGCTGCAGGCTGCGGCCTGATCCGCTGTGCCGGCAACATCGTACCCTTCGAGAACAGCTTCCCCCGGAACACCCAGCTGTACAAGCTCATGACGACCAAACCTAATGAAAAGTTTTGAATAATGAAAAGAAACGCGAAGAACGGCTGAAATTCAGCCGTTCTTACGCAAATGTCTTTCGATAAAACTTTCTGTTTTGTTGTCATAGTGATTGTAGCCAGGATAATAGGCTTTGATCTTTTTGCCAGCTTGTCTGGGATTCGGCTGGAAGATCGAGATTTGCGGTTTCCAATGCTTTGCGCTTCATCTCTGCATCCGCGCGGGCGTAAACCTCAGTCGTTTCAATCTGCACATGTCCAAGAAAATCTCGAATGTAATGAAGATCAACGTCCGCACGGAGCAGGTGCATTGCTTTGGAATGGCGGATAACATGGGGAGTAACCCCTTTTTTGCCCTCCAGCCAAGAGACTTGAACCATATATTTGTTTAGAATGTAAGTAACTCCGGGGCGAGTCAGTCTCTTTCCCTGGTGGTTGACAAACACTGGATCGTCCGGTCTGCGCACAGCATCCAAGTGCCACATATTTAGATACTTTTGCAATATGGCTGCCGTTTGTGACATAAGTGGGACAACGCGCACTTTCCTACCTTTACCATAGAGACGAACCGTTGCTGGTGTTTCCAGACGAATATCTAACAAGGAAAGATCAATCAGTTCTTGAACTCTTGCACCAGAATCATAGAGCAAACATAGCAGGGCCGTATCTCGTATTCCATATTTCTTTGTTTGGTCTGGAATGGAAAGCAGATCTTTCAGCACTTGTTCCGGCAGGTATTCCACAAATCTCTTTTCTGTTTCTTTCATCGGAATTGCAAGAATACGCTGGCAATGCAGCAGCATTTCCGGATTTTGAAACTGCACATATCGAAAAAACGCATGGATCGCAGCTAACCGCACATTTCTCGTCGAGGCGCTGTTCCGGCGTTCCAATTCCAGCCAATCCAAAAAGCGAACAACCAAGTCGGCATCAATATCGACCAAGCAAATCCTGTCTATCTTTTTGTTCATCTCCTTCATAAATAGTAAAAGCAGGCAAAAGGTGTCCCTGTATGACTTTATGGTATTGGGGCTGAGATTTCTTGCGCCTGCTAGGTGTTTTGTAAGGTAATTGGAAATACAGATAGCGAAATCAGATGGATGTTTCATTTGAGATGTCCTCCAACGGTATTAAATTGCCAAACAAAGCTTCGGATTGCTTCAGGATAGCCGGAAAGCTTTCGGCAGAGAGATGAATGTACTGGCTGGTTGCCTGCACGCTTCTGTGCCCCATATATGTCATCAGCAGCGGAAGCACTGCATAGGGGTCTTCGCCATGCGCTGTCAGCTTTTGCAGACTGTGTACGCAAAATGTGTGCCTCAAGTCATGCAGCCGCGGACCTTTTCCCCTTCCGCGGTATGGAATGCCAGCACTAAAAAGAATGTCCCTAAACGTGGTGTCCATTGTTGCAAGACTGTATTTGGAACTGTTCGGCGAGGGGAAAAAGTATTCATCCTTCCTGAAAAAGCCCATTTGTTCTCTGTACGCCACAAAGCGCGCTCTTAAATTGTCATCCAGCGGAATGATGCGATCCAGACTTGTTTTTGTGTTTCGCAGGAGGAAGAACCCATCCTCGAAATGAACATCACCCACGGTTAGATTTAGCGCCTCGGAAATGCGAAGTCCGCAAAAGCATAGGACACGGAACAGCAAAGGATAGACGATATGGCGTTTCGGACTACATTTGTTGAATGTAAAACCATCAACGACCGCTAAAATTCGCGTAATCTCATCATAAGTGAAAATATAGGGAATAAAGTCGTGCGTCTTTCTCGGAATCAATTCAGATGAAATACGATACGCGGGAAAACCATTGCGGTTCAAAAAATCCGCAAGTCTCTGCATAATGTGGATTCGGTGTTCAATCGTTGTGGCGCTCTGGTGTGCTTTCGGTGCTATCCATTCGAGCATAAGTTCCTTACTCAGGGAATTCTTGCAGTCCTTCCCCAGAAGAAAGGTATCAAAACTTTTTAAATATGCTTCAATGCTATTGTATTTGAATCCTAATCGCTGTTTTTCTGCAACGAATGCGGACAACAGCAGGGCAAGATCGCTTTCAAAAGCACATGGTTTAGGTGGTGACTGCATAATTTTCACCCTCCACTAAGGTGCAATACCGCAACTGCTCCGTATCTGCGCGTAAGTACTGCATAGTGGTTTCCAGACTTTTGTGACCGAGAATTTCTGAAATAACCGGAAGCGGAATTTCTTTCCTTAGAAGTTCGTTGGCCAGACTGTGCCGAAGCGTGTGCATACCGTGGCTTTTCTCTGGAGTGACTTCAATTCCGGCTCTATACAGATATTTGTTAAACATGCCATAAAGATGATTGTTGTCGCTAAACTTTTGAAACGGCGGTTTGTGTGTAATAAACACAAGCTTCAGGTCAGAAGCCGGGCGTCCATGCTTCACATAGTCAATAATCGCTTGACCAACATCCTCAAATAGCGGCAGAATTAACGGCTCGTTCGTCTTGTACTGGGAGAGTTGAATACAGTTTTTCTCCCACTTTATGTGATCGAATTCCAAGCGTATCACGTCGCTGACTCTAACCCCGAGACGGGCAACCAATAGAATGATTGCGTAATCCCGCTTACCAACAGGACTGGTTAAATCAATACAAGCCAGAATTTTATCAATGTCTTCTCTGGTCCATGTAGTGGGGATGTGTTTCCTTTTCAGCAACACATTGGATTTTGGAATGAACAAGGACAAATCATCCTTTGTAAGTTCGTTCAGATAGAGGTACCGCAGAAAAACCCGCAGATGGCAAAGCGCAGCTCGAAGACACCTGACGATATCCGGGATGGAATTGGATAAAAAAGAAGAGATATGCTCTGGTGTCATATCTCTAAAAGAATCTACCCCCACGCTATGCAGATGGTTTGTGAAGCGTTTTAGTGTACGTTCATAATTGACGATGGTTGCCGGCTTACTGTTCTGACTCCGCAGATATGAAATGAAATCTTCCGTTATAGCTCGAAAAGGCTCCACCCACGGCAAATCTTTAAACCACGGCGTATGATAGTTCTTGATTTTTCCATAACGGCGATATTCCAGCAAATTACGAAGCGCAGCTCGTGCTTCATACTGTCGTTTGGAAATGTTGATGTTCCCACTCTGAATACCGTAGTTTTCCAGCAGAAACTCGTCCATTGACGCTTCATCAATGTCGAGACTTCCGTGATAGCAGCAATACTCTTTCCAATAGCGTTGACGTAGCCCGATGGTGCTGTCAGTGTACCCCAGATCACGTAATGCATCTGAAATACCCCGAAGCTCTTTGTTGAAATTGTTTGTAATCATAGACACACTCTCCTTTCAAGGTGGTGTGTCTATTGTCGTTGAAAGGAGATATCTATGCAATTATTATCGCAAGTTTTTTCTGTAAAAATGGCTTATGGGCAGCTAATTACAATCATTCTTTCCATTTATAAGAACTTTTCATTAGGGCGGTTATGCAAAGCTTTCCATAAGCGCCCGGATGAAGCCATCCGAGGAATGTGACAGTGGTGTTTGAGAAGGAGGTGGCGTTGCCGCAAGAGAAAGTAAACCCGTTTATACTGTAGCATCGCTGTCGGGCGGAAAAGACTCGACGGCGATGCTTCTTCGCCTCGTAGAAGAAAACCGTCCCATCGATGAGATCCTGTACTGCGATACCGGGTGGGAGTTTCCACAGATGTATGACCACCTGGACCGGCTGGAGCAAACCATCGGCAGACCTATCACCCGGCTGAAAGCCCCGCTGACGGCAGAGCAGTATTTCTATGAGTACACGGCAAAGCCGGACGCAAAGCTGGTAACGAATCGGGGACTCAGTTGGCCTTCCCATGCCTGTCGCTGGTGTACTGGACGGCTCAAGACTCATGTGATCAACAAACATCTTCGCCAGCTGCGCCGGCAATACCAGCTGGAACAGTATGTGGGGATTGCCGCCGATGAAGCCCATCGCTGCAAGGATCTATATTACCCGCTTGTGGAGTGGGGTATGACAGAGGCGGACTGCCTGCGGTATTGCAAGGAACATGGATTTGACTGGGGTGGGCTGTACGACATTTTTCGGCGGGTATCCTGCTGGTGCTGTCCGCTGCAGCCAATGAGTGAACTGCGGAAGCTGCGTGTTCATTGTCCGGATCTATGGCAGAAGCTCCTGTACATGGATGCACATACCTGGCAGCCCTTCCGACCGGATTACACTGCCCGACAACTGGACATCCGCTTCAAGCTGGAAGAAGAACGAGTCTCACAAGGTCTGCCCCTCACTGGGCGGGCCTTTTTTACTGCGCTCGATGACCGGCTGGAACAAGAAAGATGTCCAAGAAGGCGCAATAAGGAATGAGCAATGGATAAGAAAACAAATAGCCGGGGGCCTCCCAGACCCTCGGCGCATATCCTACAAAGGAGGAAAGATCTTGAAAGAGATAAAAACAAAGCAGGCAGGCGGACAGCCCCGAACCTTCGATAAGGCGGGAGTCGTACCTAAGACCGCCATGAAGGAGATGTGGCTCCATACCAAAGATAAGGCTTTGAGCGAGACTATAGGTACGCCCTTTGCCGGCCAACAGGACGTCTCCAACAATGCGCCCGCCAATACTGCCGGGGATCAGATGATGTCCGGTGCAGAGACTGTAGTCAAGAAGGGGGCGGAAACGGCGTATAATGGAAACCGAAAATTGACACGGTTCGCCAGCCAGAAGGTTAAGGAACGCCGGGAAGCGGCCCGCATCAAAAATCAAGTTCCCGGCACGGCACAGCCTGGAGCAGGAAGCGCCCGAAAAGGTACATCAACAAGACCGGCGGGAAAGAAGACTATCAAGGGCCGACAGCCTGCGGCCAAGCCCAAGGCCAATGCTGCCAAGACCATCAAGCAGGGCGGGAAAGGAATCAAAGGGGCACAGCAGACGGCTGCCAACGCCCAAAAAGCTGCGAAGACAACCAAGCAGATTGCCCAGCGAATGCAGGCCGCCGCCAAAGCCACTGTGCGAGGGATCCGAGCGGCAGCTCATGCGGTGATGGCAGCCCTCAAGGCGGCTGTGGCAGCTATGCAGAGTCTGGCGGCTGCAATCCTGGCTGGTGGTTGGGTAGCGGTGGTGATTATCCTGCTCATCTGCCTGATTGCCCTGGTTATGGGCTCCAGCTATGGCATCTTCTTCGGCGTGGAATCCACCGGCTCCGGCACCAGCGTATCACAGGCTGTGCGGGATTTGAACCAGGAGTATGCGGATCACCTGCAGCAGATCACAGAGAATGTCTCCCATGACCGGCAGGAGATGACATCCAACGACGGCAGCATCTCGATCAACTGGCAGGAAGTGTTGGCTGTCTTTTCTGCAAAGGTGTCGGGTGCTACTGATGGCGAACAGGTGGCTTCCCTTACGGATGCCCAAGTGGACATCCTGCGTGATATCCTGCGGGAGATGAACGATGTGGATTACTCGACTCGCACGGAATCCCACGAGGTGGAGGTCACCACGACCAACGATGACGGAGAAGAAGAAACCACCACCGAAACCGTAACCGAAACAGTGCTGACCATTACGATCACACACAAAACGGCAGCCGATATGTCGCAGGAATACCGTTTCAATCGCCGCCAGAAGGAGTATCTGGATCTGATGATGCAGCCGGATAACCAGAATCTGTGGGCGCAGCTTCTGGGCGGCCTTGTGACCGGCGGCGGGCAGATCATCACGCCGAACACCGACTGGGTGCCCAATGGGGCGCTGGCCTGGCCTCTGCCGCAGACCTTCTCCATCTCTTCTCCCTTTGGCTATCGGGAGGATCCCTTTACCGGGGAGATCGACTACCACAACGGTACCGACATCGCAGCTCCCAATGGGACCCAGATCCTGGCGGCTGCAGCCGGCACAGTGACCATCGCCAACGGCATTGACTCTTGGGGCGGTGGCTACGGCTACCACATTAAGATCGATCACGGCAACGGGCTGGAGACCCTCTATGCGCACTGTTCGGCTATCTGCGTAACTCCCGGTCAACAGGTGCAGCAAGGCGAGGTGATCGGCTTTATTGGTAGCACGGGAAACTCCACGAGCAACCACCTTCATTTTGAAGCGTGGGTAAACGGGGCGCGCACCGATGCAATGAGCTTTTTTACAGGGGATTAATTATAAAACCGCAGGCTTAACGGTTGAGCCTGCGGTTTATTTCGGTTGTCTCTTTATTCTTTGGATAGAAAAGAATAATCACGGCCACCATTTTCGCTTGTTATCCATTTGAAATCAATAGCCTGTTGTAATTGCATTTGGACAGGACAACAACCCGCAAGTTCACTATCATTCTTTGCACAGCGGTATGCAGCGAGGGGGTTATTTGTTGTCCAAAATCGCGGGGCGGCTGCCTTCGACGCGTTGGATCCAGTCCAGTAGCAGGCCGCGCAGCTCCTCTTTGTTGGCAGCATAGGCGGGGTCGGCCACCACGTTGTTCAGCTGCCAGGGGTCTTTTTTTAGGTCATAGAGGAAGTCGTCGGCATAAACGTCCGACGAGGAGAACAGCATTCCGTCCTTGCCCGGCGCGTACACGGAGTAGAGGAAATCCGAGGTGCGCACACACCGCCCCACCCGGCTCTCGGAAATCTGCGCGAACACCCGATTGGGCCGATCGGGGCGCTTGTACTCCACCACGTCCAGTAGGTTTTCGCCGATCATGGCGTCGCCCACATCCACCCCGGCCAGGGCCAGGATGGTCTTGGGCAGGCTTTCGGTGCTCACCAGCTCCTCCACCGTGCGCCCGCCAGTGAAGGGGCCGCCGGAGATGACAAGGGGCACCCGCAGGGCGCTGTCGTGGCAGGTGCGCTTGTAGTCGTCGCCGCCGTTCCGATGGCTGTCCTTGTTGCGGGTCTTGAAATGGGAGCCGTGATCGGAGGCATAGAGAATGACGGTGTTGTCATAGAGGCCCTTTTCCTTGAGCTTTGCCACCAGCCGACCCAGGTTTTCGTCCAGGCTGGCGCACTGGCCCAGGTAGTCGGGATACTCCTCGGCAGCGTTGCCGCCCAGTGCCTCCAAGTCACGGGGCAGCACAAAATCCTTGAACCGCTCTTTGGAGCCGGCGGGCCCCTCATAGTGCCCCCGGTCATTCTGGTGGTGGGGCTCGATTTGGGAGATGGTCATGAAGAAGGGCTTTTGGCCGTCGTAGCCGTCCAGGAACTCCAGGGCCATGTCGTTGATGCAGTCCGCCCGGTAGCCCTTGAAGTCGATCCGTTCGTTGTTCTCGTCGAAGACATACCCGTCGTAGCCGTGGCTGGTAAACTTTAGCACGTCGGCAGCCCGCCAGTAGCCGGTGTAGCCGCCCCGCAGCTCCCGGGGCACGGCGGTGACCGTGTGGTCCACCGTGTTGTGACCTTCCATGTCTCCATCGCTGGCCAGGTGCCACTTGCCCACATAGGCGGTCTCATAGCCCGCCTCTTCGAGATAGTTCGCCAGCGTTTTTACATTGGCCGGCAGCATGATGTTGTTGCGAAAGCAGCCGGTGTCGGTGGCGTAGCGGCCGGTCTGGAACAGGGCGCGGCAGGGGCCGCACACCGGCTGGGGGGAAAAGGCGTTGGGAAACTTCACTCCCTCTTCGGCCAGGCGGTCCAGGTTCGGGGTGATATTGAGAGGCTGGCCAAAGCAGCCGCAGGTGTCCCATCGCTGTTGGTCAGTGAAATAAAAGATGATGTTGTTCCTCATGGGGTACCCTCGCTTTCCTAATATGTTTTGCCCCCTGCCAACTCCGCGCAAGGTTTTCGGCGCAGGTGCCAGGTGGACGGACACGCAAAGCGTATCATGACATTTTCCGTGCAGAACGGCAAGCTCACGAGCCTGCGGCTTCCTGCGCTTTGGAACACAAAGAAAAGGGACAAAACCTGCCCGCACGACATGAGCGGAAGATTTGTCTCTTTCGGAGGACCGGTGTTGGATCAGGTCCCATTAGCCATCCTACTCTGGCACATATTGCGATAACTGGAAGGCGTCATATTTTCAACCTTGGAGAAGCGTTGTGTGAAATAGGAAATGGAAGAAAATCCCGACATAGAGGCGATTTGCTTCAAAGAATAGTTTGTTGTCCGAAGAAGATACTTGCTGTTCTCCAAGCGGAGGGTCTGGACATACTGGAGAGGGGAGATCCCGTATGCCTGGCTGAAAATATGCGACAGGTAGTACTTGTTGCTGTTTGCTGCTTCCGCAATGCTCTGTAGCGTGATGTTTTCCCGAAAATGCATGTCGATGTACGCCTTGGCGGAAGCAGCCTTCGGGCTGGCATTTTCGAAGGCATCCTCCGTGCGCGGTGTGATTTTGGTACGACGCATTAAATTGATCAACAAGATATGGAGCAGGGATTGACACACGTCCTCGTACCCGCTGTTGCACCGCTTCGCCTCGGCCAAAATGCGGTGCATATAGTTTGAAATATCGTCGGCCGCTTCGTCAAAGTGAATGATATTGAACCCTTCTGCAGAGTCAAGGCCCGTTACAAGTTTTACTCCTTCGATTCCTAACACGATATATTCCAGGGGAGCCTCCACAACGCTGGTCTCCGTATGCTCGACCTGGGGGTTCAGCAACACCATATCCCCTGTTGCTATCCCATACGCGTTATCTCGAATCTGAAACTTTCCGGAACCACCCACGACAAAAAAGAACTCCGTGAATTTGTGTATATGGGGCATGCTGTACCAATCCCCGCCATATTTTTCGCGGCTGATATACAGCAACCTTGCGCCAGAATAGTATGTTCGGAATTCATGCTCCGAAAAAACATATCGTTCTGTACTCATAACTCACCCAACCATTACAAATTCTTGCTAAAAACATACTGGAACTTGTTTCGATTTGCACTTAAATTATAGAAAAACGCCAATAAAGCAACTATCCGATATGTTTTATTCACAATTTGTTGGATGCAACAACCAACCGCATCACATTTTGGCATTTTCCCGACAAGCCCGCGCGGATCAGAAAAAAGCGCAAGAAACACCACACTGGCGGCGGCAAGGCCGCCAGTGTGACTGAGAGCCAAGGGCGGTGGTTTCTGTTGCTTACAAAGCAGAGCTCTTCGGAGACTGAGGATAAAGGAAAAACGAACAACCCCTGTATGCATTGTCAAAGGACATGCTGCGGCGGAACAGCCGGTCGATGTTGGGCGTTTCGTAGAATTTGCTGCTCTGACAGGACAGGTCCATCCAGCCCAGATCGTCCAGCAGGATCATAACGATGTTCGGATGTGCCATTTGTTTCTCCCCTTCCCGTTGGCGGCGGGCCTCAGATCTCGTACCAGCGGATCTCGTTGGCGGCAAGGTCCAGCTCGAAGCTGGCGCCCTCGCCGGTGTAGACGGTGGTGTGCTGGGGCTCGTAGGTGTTGTTCACCACGCAGTACTTGCCGTTCTTCACGTAGGCGTGCACTTCCACGTTGTAGTTGGAGCTGAACCACTTGTGCAGTTCGCCCTCGCTGTGGCTGGCCCACAGGATGCTGCGGTAGAGCCCACGGCTGTTCTCAAAGCTGTAGGGCAGGCCGCTGATGTAGACCGTGCGGCCGGCGCCGTACTCGTTGGTCGCCATCTGCACTTCCTTGTCCTTCTGCACCAGCACCTGAGCGCCTTCCAGCGCGTAGATGCTCTTTTTGCCCTCGCCGAAGTCCACCGCGTCCTTCACGTCCGCCAGGATGAAGTGGCCGGGATGCTCCTCCCAGTTGTACTTGTCGTAGTTCAGGGTCATGCCCGTCTCTTTTTCCACGCCCAGCGCCGACGCCAGCTGCAGGTAATGGCCCTGGTACTGGTGGCCGGAGGGCTCGCCCACGCCGATGAAGCCGCCGCCCCGGCGGATGAAGCCGCGGATGGCCGCCGACACAGCCGGGTCCTCCCAGACCGCGCCGCCGGTGTGGGCGGTGTCGCCGTCGCCCACGTTCACCAGCACGTCCACATCCTTCAGGATGGCGGGGTCGGCCTTGATGTCGTCAAAGCTGATGAACCGCACGTCGAAGGGCGCGCCGGAGAGCGCCTCGATGACGCCGGCGTAGCTGTAGTTCTGCTTCTGATACAGCGCGTGGTGCACCATGTGGCAGCCCCAGCTGCGGGCCTTGCCCCAGCTGTTCAGCACCGCCACCGTCTTGATGCAGTAGGCGGTGGTACCGCAGGCGTTCTCGTACAACTCCCGGAACTCGTTGCAGACGCTCTCCACATAGTCGATGAACTCGGGGAACTCCAGCGCCAGCTTCAGATAGCCGCCGTAGCCGATGCGGTCCACCGGCTTACGCAGGATGGCCCGCCGCGCCGTGACCCAGTTCTCCTTGGCTTCCTTCACCGGGTCGCCGCCCTCGTGGAAGGTGTCCGGGAAGAAGTAAGGCAGGAAACGGCCCTCGGTGTATTTCACGCCGGGGATGTCGCTGATGAGCCGCAGGGTGCTGCCGTTGCCCACGCTGCCCACCACCGCGTCCAGCCCGATGGAGGCGAACTCCGGCATGTAGGGCTCGGTGCCGATCCAGTGGTCGCCCAGGAACATCATGGCTTCCTTGCCCAGTTCGTGGGTGATGTCCACCATCTCCTTGGCCAGCTTTGCCACCTCCCGGCGCTGGAAGGCCATGAAGTCCTTGAACTCCTTGCCGGGCACACGGTACTGATTGTTGTAGTAGCCCTGGTCGATGATGAACTCCGGGCGGAATTTATAGCCCACTTCCTTCTCGAACTGCTCCAGAATGTAGGGGCTGACCGAGGCGGAGTAGCCGTACCAGTCCACATACTTCTCCCGCTTGAGCTTGTCGAACACCAGAGTGAACTGGTGGAAGAAGGTGGTGTAGCGGATCACGTCTACATAGGGATGCTCCGCGATGTATTTGCGAAGGCGCTCCATGGTGAACTTGTGGGTCTTGGGCTGGCGCACGTCAAAGGTGATCTGGTGCTCAAAGTCCTTCCAGTCGTTTGTCACCGCGTTGTACATATGTACAGGGTCCCAGATGAGGTAGGCCAGAAAGCTCACCGTGTACTCGTGGTACGCCTCGGGCGCGGGGATGACCACGCAGCCGGATGCCTCGTCGTAGCTCCAGGCGTCGGCGGGCAGCGGCCGGCCCGCGGTGCGGTCCATGACTTCCCACCAGCGCTTGATGTCGTCCCGGGTGTTGACCTGCATCAGCTCCTCCGAGATGCCCTGCATCAGGGGGATGTGCAGCTCCTCCCCGTCGGCGGTGTGAAAGCCGGTCATGATGTAGCACTGCTGCACCTCGTCCGGGTTCGCCTTCGCCCAGGCGTTGTCCTTCCGGGTGGTGTAATAGGTGGAGTAAATTTTCGCCCCCACCCTGGTCAGTTCCTCGGGGAACTCGGTGCCGTCGCAGTCGCGGATGGCGTCCGCGCCCCAGCGCTTCAGGATCTCAATGGTCTCGGGCACAACGTCAAGATTGGTGGGGATCGTTACCCGGCCGGTATTTAAAGTTTCTTTCATAGCTTGGCTTTGTCCTTTACATGAAAAGTTTGGTTATTCGGAAGGCATCTGGTGGGCGCCGATGGCGAGGCTGCCCCGGCGCAGGCGGTAGCCAGCCAGGGTGTTCAGGGACGGGCCATGGTCGGCGCCGATCTGCCCGGTCCCGGGGGCCTGCAGGCAGGAGTCGTCAGTCAGACTGTTGTACACTAGGGCAACCAGACTGCTTGACTCAAAGTCGATGCGTGCCAGGCGTCCCGCGGCGATGAGATACCTTGAAACTACGTGGCCCATGGAGAGCGATTCTTCACGAGGGCGATTTTGTGGACGAATTCGTATATGTGGCGTCAAATGCCTGACGCAGGCTCTTTTGGCGCGCGCATGTTCACCGTGGCATGCAACTCCATAAAGGAGTCGCCAGCATTCGCGGCACTCGCCGCAGGCGTTGCCGCCCGAGGTCTTGATGAAGCCAACGAAAAAAATCAGTCGATCCGCCGCATCCTGTAAAAGGCGGCCTGGCCGGCCAATTTCCAAGGGAATGCCTTTGTGCGGCGGGGAAGACCCGGTCGCTGATAGGCTGTGATAGACGCAGTGATAGGCGGTTTCCGAATCAGTAATATTTCGCAAGTCCGATTTGCATTTTTCCAAGACGCTTCACGCCTTCGTTGCGTACGGCGGAAAAGGTCGCATGGTAAAAGCATTCCGGGGGATACTCGCGGCGGAAAAGGATGTATTCCCTGCCGGGGGTGGTATCAAAAGTGATGTGCCCCTTTTCGCGCAGGATGTCCACCCGCTCATGTCCTTGACGGACGGCCAGCTGCTCACCGGGCCACGGGTCGACCAATCGACAGACGCCGCCGCGCGTAGATCGGATGGCAACGTACCGGATCTCTCCCCGGCAGCTTTCGCTGGTGACTGCGAAGCCGCCCTCTCCCCAGAGCGTGAACATGGCGTCCTGCTCCTTGGGCAGCGCGGGAAAAACGCGCAACACGCCGCCGCAGCTTTGCAGCAGCATCTCGTTGATTCCCGCAGTCAGATTGGCCGCTGCCTCAAAATAACAGTGCAGGAACCATTCGGAGGGAATCTCGGTTCGATCGCCCAGCCGCTTTTCATGCAGCTCTTCCCACTGGGTGGCATCGGCGTTTTCCAAGAGTATGCGCGGTCGGTCTATCGCACTCCACTGCTGGTTTTGCGAAACGTCTGCAAAGTGCATCATCCCGTTGGGGAAAATTTGGTATGCTTGCACAAAGTGCCGGAGAATGCGGGGCATATCCTCCGACATGCCTAAACGCGCCGCCATCTCCGGTGCGGGCGCGTGGCCGGAACAACCTATCTTTCCCAGCCGATACACGTCTCTGTCAAGCAGTACCCGCGCAGTGTTGCACATGATGTTAAATTCCTGCGTTCCCTCGTCAGCAAGGGTGATGCATCCGGCCGGCCAAACTGGACTTATTAGGCTGGCAGGGAAGGGGGACCACGGATATTCGCCCTCGCCGTAATGGACAGGCTCCCCATCCCACTTCTCACCGACGGAAAAAATCTCTAGAGTGTGCCCCTCGTGCTCTATTAGTTCCGTGAGCGCACTGTACAGATGCTGTTCCAGTGCGCTGTACGTCTCGAGCTTCGCTGGGCCCACGCCTGCGTCTGAGCCTGTTTCTCGGATTGCTCCGAGCAGTGCCTTCAGTACATATAAGTCTGTAAGTGTCGTTTTCAAGGGCCAATAGCTCTCATAGGCAGTCGCTCCATCGGGCAACCGCATCGTGCCGTCCTCACCCGGGCGCGCCAGACTTTGGTAGAAATCGGCGCAAGCGAGCATCATCGGCATTGCTCGCTCCGTCAAGAAAGCTTTGTCGCCGGTGTAAAGGAAATAGCGATAGAAATCCAGTGCAATCTGTGCACCCACCGAACAATTGCGCACAGTATCCGGTTCAAGCGCGTTGTAGCCGTTCAAATTTGAGATATCTGAGAAAAATGCTCCTGCGGCGCCGAAAATGTTCGCAGCGTCTTTTTTTGCATGGTCGAGCATAGACCAGCGGTACGATAGATAATTTTCATACAGCTCGGGGTGACCGCCGGAGAGAACAGGCCAATAGTTTTGCTGGTGATTCCAGTGATAGAAATGGCCCCAGTTGCGGCTGTCCTTGAACCACCCCCAAAGGCCGGCAAAGGTGAAGGGATATCGGCCACGCCCGCAGCTGTTGAGCTGGTACATGTACAGGTACCAAAGATTTTCCAGATAGTCCTCTTGCTCAAGGTGGACAAAGCTGCGCGACCAAAACTCTTTCCAAGCCGCGCAATGTCCGCGGAACAGCTCTGTTTCGTTGCCACACGCGCGCAGCGCTTCGGCGCAGGTGAGGGCGGCTTGCTGAGCGCTGCACTCCGCGGCGGCGCTGACAAACAGCGTGAAATGATGCTCGCGCTGCTTGGGCAGGCGGAATACGCCGCCGCGAGAGTGGAGAAGTTCCACCGAAAACTCCTTGGCACACAGCCGGCATACCATTGCCGCCTGCACGCGCCCCAGATCCTGCCGCAGGATCACGTCGTTGTTTTCAACGCACGCGCTGACGACGCTCAGATTTTTGTCGTACAGCGGCACGACCTGTTCGTAGTGGTGAAAAAAATTAGGGCTCGGCCAGCGCTCCAGCACGATGTCCCACGCAGCATCCTCCTGCTGCCATGCGTCCACATGAAATACCAGCGCACCCTGCCCGTTGGCGGCATAGGCTTTCCACTCCACGCGGGAAAACGGGGTGACGGCCTTGCCATAAACGCACCCGTCGGCAAGGCTGAGACGCTCCTCGTATTCTTTCATATAGACCCAGTCAAAGCATGGCAGTGCGCTTTGGATAGACACGGAACCGCAGGCGACGGGCGCAGTGTTGCGTTCCTCCGCTTCCCATGCCCATGCCTGCATCTCCCCGTCCGGTGCAAAGTCGATTGCATCAGTGTGGTTGACCTGCATAGTGAAGCCGCGCCCCGTGTGGTAAAGCAGGCCGCCGAGCTTGCCGTCGCCAAGGGGCAGGCCCTCGTAAGGCTTTAAGGAAGGGCGCTGGTACACGACATCGTGGCGCTGCAGATAGCGCAAGGGGTCGACGAGCGACCTGCGCCCGTCATGATGGATCGCTTTATACATTCTTTTTGTACCCTCCCTGCACACTTGCGGCCTTATCCTTTGATGCCGCCTACGTTCATGCCTTGCAGCAACTGTTTTTGCCCGATGAGGAACAGCACGACCGTCGGGATGAGCGCCAGCACCAGTGCGGCAAACAGGGCGCCCCAGTCGGTGGCGTATTTCTGAACCTCATACAGGTTTGCGATACCGATCGGCAGAGTTTGCTTTGTGGCGTCTGTGAGCATGACCAGCGCCACCGGGTATTCATTCCATGCGCTCATGGCGGAGATCATACACACGGTCACGATGCCCGGCTTTGCCATGGGAACGATCACATGCCGCAGCACGCCCGCGGGGCCGCACCCGTCAATCATAGCGGCCTCCTCATAATCACGGGGAATTGACCGCATAAAGCCTGTCAGCAAAAAGATCGCAAAGGGAAACTGCATCGTGGCGTACAAAAAGCCCATGGCAATCCTGTTGTTAAGCAGGCCGAAAGTGTTCATCTGCAGGAACAGGGGAATCATGATGTAGGTGGCTTGGATAAAGATAGCCGCCATGTAAATAGTCAGAATGACCTTTGCGCCAAAAAACCTGTATCGGACAAGGCAGTAGGAGCAGGGAATCGCACATGCGGTCAAGATGACGAGTGTTTCCAGCACAACGAACAGGGAGTTGCCGATGTTGGCACCAAGCTCGGATTTCTGGATAGCGCGGGCGAAGTTGTCCCATTCCAAACCGGAGGGCAGGGCGAACGGATTCATTAGGAATTCCGTGTTAGTCTTGAAAGACGAGTAGATGTTCCAGATCAGGGGATAGATCATGATCATGGCGATAATAATGAGAAAGAGTCGGGAGAGCCATTTGAAAATGTTCGAGCGCAGGATGCTCTTCTCGTTGGCTGTCATTTCTTATCAGCCTCCTCTCGGTTTGAAAGCCGACGCGAGATCATGGAGAGAAGCACGGAAATCGTGAGGGAGAACACAGTGATCGCCATGGCATAGCCGAAATTTCCGTTTACAAAGCCCTGCTGGTACATGTATTGCAGCAGTACGGTGGAAGCGCCGTTGGGGCCTCCGCCGGTCATGACGCGGGAGAGCACGAAACTAAGATTCATCGTGCCAGACATGGCAAGCACAAAGGTGATGCCAATGATGTCGCGCATCAGCGGGATGGTGATGCTGATGAATTTGCGGAAGCCGGAGGCACCGTCGATCGTTGCGGCCTCATAGATTTCATTGGAGATACCGTCCATTGCCGCCATGTGCATGATCATATAGTAGCCTGTGGCCTGCCAGATCAGTGTCACGGCGATGCACCACAACGAGGTCTGCGCATCGCCGACCCAGGGACGTGCCAGCGAGTCCAGACCTATTGCTTTCAGCAGAGAGTTGATGATGCCCATGTTAGGGTGGAAGACAAAAGACCAGATAATGCCCACAACGGTGAGCGAAATTATGTTGGGGAAATAGAAGATTGTGCGATACAGCCCTTTCTCGGGCAGTTTGGATTGCGAAAGAATGAATGCAAGAATCAGTGCGAAAACGATTGTAATGACCGGTACGACCGCCAGCAGCTTGAACGTGTTGCCCAGGGCCTGCAGAAACGAATCGTCTTGGAACATATATCGATAATTCTCAAACCAGACAAACTCTGAATTCATTCCAAGTGCTGTGGAATTGAAAAAGGACATCCACAAAGCACGGAGAGTCGGAATGATGGTGAACAGAAGCGTCAGCAGCAGTGTGGGTAAAACACAAGCACAGACAAACAGAACAGGCGTTTTGTTCAATCTGCCTGGCCTTGTTCGGTTGGACCTTATGGGCATCGAGCCCCCTCCTCTCGTAAAATGCCCCGCCAAGCCAGTATTTGTGGCTCCGCGGGGCATCTGGTTTTTCTGTTTGGAAGCAGACGCTTACTTCGCCATACTAGCGACCTCGGTGAAGGACGCCTCGACCTTTTCGACCCACTGCTCCGGCGTCATCGATCCGTTCATCACATCCGCAATAGAGCGGAACACTTCGTCGCGCGGGGTGACCTTGCTTCCCTCGGGAAGAGCGGCGAAGCCGAACACCATGCTTTCACCGTGGTTGTACACATCGTTCATGCTGTAAACGCCCTCGGTGACATAGTCCTTGCTCCACTCAGTGGCGTTCTTCAGCGCATAGATGCCGCCGGCTTTTTCGGCAAACAGCTTCACGGAATCCTCGGTGTACAAGAAACGCAGGAACTCTTTAGCCAGCTCGGGGTTCTTGGCATTGGCGGGAATGCTGAACTGCTCAACACTGGTCATGACATAGTGCTGGTCGCCCTCTTTCAGCGCCGGGGCAACAGTCAGACCAAACTCGAAGCCGTCCGCGCGGGGCGCGTCTTTCATCTCGCCTTCCATCCAGTTGCCATTGGGGATGAAAAGAGCCTTATTCATCATCATGTCGGTCTGGCTCTGGGTGTGGTTCAAAGCGACAGTGCCCTCCATCAGATAACCGTCGGCGGCAATCTTCTGGATGTTTGTCAGCACCTGGAGCACCTCCGGAGAGGAGAAAGAACCTTCAACATAGTTGCTGATGTCGGTCGTGGTGTCCAGCCCAGCGGCAGAGGCAATCGCCGGCCAAAGCAGAGATTCCATGTAACCGGGATGAATGCCGGCATAGGTGAAAAGTGCGATGCCCTGCTCCTTGGCAAGATCACCGAGAGCAAAGAAGTCGTCCCAGGTCTCCGGCAGCTCCCAGCCGTTCTCCGCGAACAGAGTCTTATTGTAGACAAGGCCCATGGGGGAGGCGTTGAAAGGCGCCAGATAGATCTTGCCGTCGCCGTAGGGAGAGCACTTTGCCGTCTCCAGAACGCCGTCAAGCACTTGATCCTTGAGCGGGGAGGTATCCTCCAGGCCTGGGCCCTCGAAAACATCGGTGATATCCATCAGCGCGTTTTCACGTACCAGAGAGGCGACCAGACCGGACACATCGTTGTCGTTCATGGAGATGAAGTCGGGCACATTGCCGGCCACGATCTGAGGACGGATGATGTCACCGATAGTGGGGCTGATCTGCATATTTACGGTCACATCGTAGGCTTCCTCGAACTGGGCGACGATCTCCTCCCAGTATTCGGGCCCGTAACCGCCTTCGAAGATGGCTATATTCAACTCTTGGCCCGCAAAGCTGTTCTCGCCGCTCGTCCCTGTGCTGGCGGGCGAGGAGCTGGGTTCACCGGCCGATGTCGAGGCGGGAGCGCCGCATCCGGCGAGCGCCGCTACGCACAGAGAAACAGCCAGCAGCATACTGATGATTTTTTTCATGTGGTGTTTTCCTCCTTTTTCATCGCAAATGAGAAACATTCATTTCTCCCTACACATCCATTATAGAGGAACTGCACACCGCAAAAAATATACAGGATTTCAAATTACCTTAAAAATATTGACTTTACAAATTTGACAATATATCATATTTTTAAATCATTAATTCGTTTTTTGGTGATTATGCCCAAATTGGACGTGTACACAGGACGCGGTCGAGCCAAAAACGTCCCAAGCCTTGCACGACTGCGGTATAAGCGCCGTTTGAGACCAAAGCCGATCTGCCTCGGGAGGAAATGCAATGCAACTGAACGCACACAACGACAGCAAACCCAAAATGCGTTCTTTAATCCGTAACGTACGGATACAATACAGGCTGCTCACGGTGTTCCTGTTGATTTCGCTTCTGCCCTCGGTCTGCATCGGCGTATACGCTTACCGTGTTTATACGCAGTCCATCAACAATAAGATCAGTGAATCCGCGCTACAGACGGTGCGCTCGATCAACGTGAATATGTCACTCGAATTGGGGAAGTTTCAGGATTACTGCTCGACGCTTTCCGTTGCTGACGCCGTTCAAGACAGCCTCTGGCAGACATCAAACGGACAGGATATTTCCCGAGACATGATTCTTTCCATCCGCAGGCTTGCAGCTGCTATCCCGTTTCAGTCGATCTATCTGAAGAACCTTCGCATCGTCAGTCTGGACGGCACGCCGATCTACGACCTAGGCTATGACGGCATCCCAATCGAACGGAGCGCACAGATCGTTCAGTGCGTGGAGGAGGCCTCCCCGCGGGACAGCCTGCAATACATCCATACCTATCGCTCGCAGAACAAGCTGGTGCTTGGCCGGAAGCTTTACAGCGTGAACATGGGCGGCGAGGCGGTTGGGTATATCATGGTGTATCTCAACGAGCAGCTGATCGAGGAACAGATCTTTGCGGACGTCACATTCGGTCCCGGCTCCAACATCATGTTGCTGGATGCAAACGGCGCGGTGCTCTCTTCGCAGGACCGCAGCCTCCTGGGGCAAGATCTGTCGGACACCGAACTGTTTTGCAAAATTACCGAAAACGCCGCGCAGGGGATCAGCACGTTTACCATCTCCGACAATGGGAGCAACAGCGTTACGATCGCGGTGTATAACGACGAATTCAACTGCTACCTGGCGGCCAGCATCCCGGAGAGCTACATAACCGAGGAGACGCGCAGCATCAACACGGCGCTCTTCTGGATTGCCGCGACGCTGATCCTCCTTTCTCTGGCGCTTACTTTCATTGTCTATTTCAGTATTGTCGGGCCCATCCGCAACATCATTGCCGCTTGCAATATCACCTCGGACGACGAGCTGAACGTTCACATCGGCGACCCAAACAAGGACGAACTTGGCTTTCTGGCCCGCACGATCGACCGGATGGTGGACGAGATACAGCTTTTGATGGACCGACGCCGTGAAGATCAAATCCGGCGGCGGGAACTAGAGCTGAAGAACCTCCAATACCAGATTAATCCCCATTTTCTGTTCAACACGCTGAACTCGATCCAATGGGTGGCCACGATCAACGATGTGCCCGCGGTGGCGGAAGGCATCGCCTCCTTGAGCGCCCTGCTGCGCAATACCATCATGAAGACCCAGGAATTCATCCCACTTTCCGAGGAGCTTGAAAACCTTTCTCACTATTTTGCCATTCAAAAAATACGATACGGGAACTCTTTTGACGTATGCTTCCAAATCGCCCCGGAGACAAACGAGCGCCTGGTGCCGCGCTTTGTGATGCAGCCTCTTGCGGAAAATGCAATCATCCATGGGACAGAAAATATGACGGAAGAAATCTTGATTACCGTTGCCAGCCGGATAGACGAGAAAGGAGATCTGCTTTTGAAGATACAGGATAACGGATGTGGATTCATATTTCCGTCGCCCCGTCAGGGGAAAGACCATTTCTCTGGAATCGGTATGAACAACGTAGCAGAGCGGCTGAAGATCTATTACGGCGAGGCCGGAGGGCTGACAATCCACAGCAAACAAGGGGAAGGGACGACCTGCCTCATCACGATCCCGCCCGACCACAAGACGGAGGTGTAAGCATGTTCAAGATCCTTTTAGTCGATGACGAACCCATGATCAAGATCGGCGTTCGTAAGTTGCTGGAAGGCACGGAATACGTCGTTGCGGGAACGGCTTCCAACGGCGTCGACGCGCTGAACTTTCTGGAGTCGAACACAGCGGACATCGTGCTGACCGACTTGAAGATGCCGATTATGGATGGGATCGAATTGATCTGCCAGCTTCGGGCTGTGAAATTCGAGGGAGCTATTCTGGCCTTGTCCAATTATTCGGATTTTGAACTGGTCCGAAAAGCGCTCACGGAAGGAGCCTCGGACTACATTCTGAAAACTGACATGACCAAATCGCATCTTTTGGAACATCTCTCTAAAATTTCGCAGGACATCTGTTCCCGCCGGATCGACCGTGTCAAAGAAACGCAGAGTGCCCACCAGCAGCAACAGGATCGACGCAAGCTGCTGTTCGCGGAGATCGAACGCTCCCTATTTACCGACAGCCCTCTTTCAACCGATGCCCAAAGCCTTCTCGCAGCGGGACAACGACAGCCGGTGCGGCATGGGATCATCCTGATTGACATGACCCGAGCACAGGAGCATCAATCGCGTTCGCTGCTCCGCCAGATCCATGCGATTTTGCCGGACGTTTTTTCCGGCGCGTGCCCTGTTCAGACGCTTCCCATGCAACAGAACCAGCTTTTGTGCCTGCTTCTGGATCTTCCGAATCGGGAATGCCTGCTGTCGTTCAGCCGCCGTATCCTGCGGCAGGCGGAGGTGTACTTCAAGGCCGTCCCCAGCATCTCAGCTGGGTCGTGCAGCGGCAGCATCCAATCGCTGCGCGCCTGTTTCAAAACGTGTCAGGATGCGTTGCGATATGCATTCTATTATCCGAACGTCTCGCTTTTTCCGATTGAAAAATACCAGGCGTTCCGTCAGGATGATGAGCCGCTCTACCACGACCTGATTCAGAAAATGATTGCTGCATCGCGCGCAGACACCGCAGAGCCTGCGATTACCGGACTTCGGGGATTCCTTTCGGTGTGCAAGCAGGAACTGTACGACCCCGACTGGGTACGTTCCTGCTGTTCCCGCGGCGTGGAGCAGCTTCTCCTCTCCCCGCACTATTCGGTTGAAAAAGAAGCGATATTTGCGCTGACAAGAAAGTTCTGGACTGCACCGGATGTGCAAAATCTGCAAACCGCCCTGAGCGAGGCGCTTTTAGGGGTTTCGTTTGCCGACCCGTTGCTGAGGGCCTCAAACAAGCCGGAGGTTGCCGCGGCGCTGGCCTATATCGACGGGCACTATGCAGAAAAGATTACGCTGGAAATACTCGCGGAACACGTTCAACTGAATAAGAGTTATCTTTGCCGCCTGTTTAAGCAGGAAACCGGTTTGAACATTTTCGGCTATATCAATCAGGTGCGAATGAAAAACGCCGCCCGAATTTTGTCTGACCAAAGTGCTCCCCGCAGCGTCGGCACCGTGGCAAGCGCAGTCGGAGTTGACGACGCATTTTATTTTGCCCGAAAGTTTAAGGATTTTTACGGAAAAACACCGCGGGAATACATGAGAGAGGCCGCGACAGACGCGCCGTGAGTAAGCGTGCTCGCCGCGGCCTCGATGGCCTTTTGCTATTCTTGCGGAATGAAATAGAGTTCCACTTCCCGCAGGCTGGGGTCGGTTTGCCCTTGGCTGTTGGGAGATGTATCCGGCTGAAGCGAGGTGATCACGAGCCGTATGGTTTCCGCTGTACATGTATCGAATGTCAGCTCGCGCGATTCGCCGATCGTCCCTGTATATGTATAGAGCGTGGTTACAGTATCCCCTTCGACTTTTTGCAGTTCAATACCTGTGATTCTTTCGGTTGCCCAAGCATCTATAATATTTTCTGCAAGACGCAATGTGTTGAACGTTTTCTGCCCCTGTAGATCAAATTCGATCCAAGTCGGCAAAGTGGAGTTGGAAGCTGCCCAACGTGACGCTTCCGTATTGACGCCATCATTGATTAGATTTGCCGGGAACTTGGGGTGTGCGTTGCTGGCCGAAACCGGCACGTTCAGCACAAGATTTTCTGAGGCGACCGAAGGCGGGTCTGGTGATTCGGAAGGAGCGTTATAAAGTTCCAATTCCACAATACTGGGATCTGTTGCCCCCTGGCCGTTCTCCGTTGTATCGGCCCGCAGTTCTGTGATCTGCAAGCGCAACTCTGATGTAACAACAGGATCGAAAACAAATGCTTTATTTGCACCCACCTCGCCGCTGTAGGAGAACACGGTCGTATAGCTTCCGTCGGGGCCTTTGCATTTAAGGTCAAATGCAGCGATCCGTGAGCTTGCCCATCCTTCAACGATATTCTCGGTTAGAACCATTTTGTTGACCGTAATCTCGGAATCAAAATGCAAGTCGATCCATATCGGCAGTGTGGAGTTTTGTGCGGCCCACCGGGAGCTTTGCGAATAAATGCCGTCTGCGATATTTTCTGCCGGATATTGCACATGAGAATCACTCGCTGTTACTACCGCCTGTAATGCATAATTGGTCGGGTCTGTCAGCGTTCCCTGTTGATATTCATGGACCCCGATATCCGGAGCATCGCCATAATAGAGCGGAGTGCCATAAAAATCACGGTTGCCCATCTGCGGCACATAAATGCCCGCATCAATCAAAGGCGAATCCGCCTGAAGCTTATATCCATCCCAAACTGTTGCGCCGCTCAATATTCCTGCAGAGTTTTTCTGCGGCGTTTTTCCAGGTTCGACCATAAGCGGGTTGGCGGTCACTTTATAAGGGTCGTTTGGTTCGTAAGGAGAATGTTGCCCGCTTGCTTCAAAGAAGCAGTTATGGCTGAATTCAACCTGGCCCATGTTTCCAAGGTATTGTGCAGTATCGTGCCAGGTCGTAGTGGTCGTTTCGCTCTTATTGTAGAAGACGTTATTGTAAAAATATGTCATGGACTTGAACGGATCCCGATGCATAAACTTGGTCCGGGCTCCGTCATAGATGATCACATTGTTGACAAAGTACGTCGGCGTTGTGCAGGCAGTGAGAAAATACTTTATGATATAGTCGCCGCCATCATCGCTGATGTTGTATCGGATAATATCGTTGTCGTTTTTTCCCATATACAGCATCCACCCGCAGGGATTGTTGTGGGAATAGTTAAATTGGTATACGACATTTTTCAGGGCGGAGTCCATATCGTAGGGGCTGCCATCGGCATTGGTAGAGGGACCATTGTATACTTCATTGAACTGGAAAACAGCGTTCTCTGTTTTCCAAGGATAGAGCGCAACGGTCGGGCGAAAAGTCGGATACCGCTTCAGAAACCCATCGACAACATTGTATTCCACAACTGCATTCATGGCATCACACAGGTCGATACCGCCTTGGCCGATATCTTCCATGTAATTGTGACCAATATAAATGTCTCGCATCCATAAATTGTTAGGTCCGATTGCACTTTGGTAGTTACCCTTGACCATCTCAACAAATCCTGTAATGGCCAAAAGGTCAACTTTCCGAATGGTGTTGTTTACGATTCGAATGTCCCTGAAGGAAGTGTTCGGACGGATCGTACTGCCGATCACGTTGAAAATAATGCCGCCGGTGAATGTATCATTCCAATCGTTTGGCCCGTCCACATCGTGGACATAGCAGTTTTCGATATAAATATGATCCATGATCCCATCGGCGTCGGCTGCCAGTTGATCTCCGTCTACAATTAGCAGGATCCCGTTGCGTGTTTTGTCTTTATTGGGGTAGGAATTGTCGCCTTGCGGCTGTTGCAAAACGATGTCAACGTCAAAATTGTCGTCGTTTGTAACTTCAAGATTTCGGATTTCCCAGTATTCTTGATTGCGCAGATGAATGGCACCGGAATATGTGTAGCCGCGGTCAATGCCCATACCATTGATCACCGGGCGTGCATCACCACCGTATTTGTCGATCCTTATTGGTGCTTGTTCTGTGCCGGATCCTTTAGGCCATAACCACTCGCCGTTCCAGACGCATCCGGATTTTAGCAGGATTTCATCACCGGGTTGAAAAGTCGTAGCGGTAACCTTGGTAAGGCTTTTCCACGCTTGCTCCGGTGATGTTCCCGAGTTGGCATCGTTTCCGTTATTTGCATCAACATAGTAGGTCGTTCCGCTGGTCGTATCCGTTTCGCTTCCTGCAAAAACCGGCACTGTGGAAAAGCTCATTGTAAAAAACAGTAGCAGTGCCAGTATGCTGGATGTGGCTCGCTTCATGCAACTCATCTCCTTTATGCGAGTTTGATTTTCTCCATCAGTTGTTCGTCAACGGTGACAATGCAGTTGTCTCGTTGCATCTGAAGGTAATGTTCCACTTTTTCCATGGCAAGGATATCAAGAATCCGATTCTCCACCTCCTCATATCCGTAAACTTGCTCGTCCACTTTATGGATAGTTTGGAGCAGATAATATCCTTGCTGCGTTTCAATGATTTCCGAAACCTCGCCGATTTCTAGGATCGAACAGGCAGCAAACACCTCGCTTTCTCCATGAAGCTGGGCTTTTTGGGATAATGCGGTAAACGTAAACTCTACAGGCTCCCCCGAACTCGCATAAACCGTACACGCTTGTGCAAAATCCATTCCGGCCTCAATGGCTGCTTTTGCCTCAGTGGCTCTTGAATAAGATTCTTCTGTGGTACCGGAAATAAGAAGTCCTTGTGCCTGTATATCGCCCATATAAGCAAAAAGAGACAGATTGTCATGGTAAAACGTTTGAAGCTCTTCGTCGGTGATATCACCATCGTCTACGATATCCTCAGCAATCATGTTGCGAAGATTGCTGATCAAGTGCCTGTAATAGTTTAGAAAGGAATATTCTACTGGGCCGTATAACACGCCGTTCTCATCTACAGTTGATTGCCTGTCAGAATTGAACGACCTCCATTCCTTTTTTAGCGTTGCAAAATCAATGCTTGTTATCAAATCCCTATCGCTCGCTTCTTGCAGAACCATGCAATCTTCAATTAAAACTTCCATTGCACGCTGTGAAGCGTATTCATGTGGCGTTATACCATCGTATTCGGTTTCCCAAAATTCCGAATCAAAGTTAGTGCATCCATAGTTTTGCATATAGTAGACGGTGGTTGCGCTTTTTTGCTCTTGTAAAAAGCTCTGCCACGCATCGACTGTAATTGCCTGCCCGTTGATTGTAATGACGGGCGACCATTTGGCTCTAGCCACAGCGTATCCGATGCAAAAAAATATGAGAACAGCACCAATTCCTGCAGCCAAGACTGCTCGCTTCCCTTTGCTTGTGCTTTTTGTCATGGGATGCCACCACCTTAACGGTAACTGTAATAATTCGGACTTCTATTTAATTATCGTGGATTATCACCCAAAGAGGAATGTGAAAAATTGATAAAAAACCATACAATATTTACTTTACCGGCTACCGATTCAACGTTTTCCATAAAAATACGATTCGACAATTGAACAGAATGGCAAAACGTATTGAAGCATACAAGAAAACTGAAATCCGATGGTTGGGGATAACGGTACGGCGATTATTGATTATTGTCTGCTTCCTATGCGTTCGTGCTTGCAAGGCAAAAGAAACTACCGGCCAAGTTGTGCATGCTGTTCAAAATCATGCAAAGGTTTTCAGATATTTAAGCCCGTTCCGAGAAAGAAATATTGCGGGAAAACGCAACAGGCTGGAGGACAGGTGGAATAGAGGTTTATTTGTGCGCTCGGCGATATTCGCCGGGCGTTTCGTGCTTTAGGCGGCGGAACACGCGGCTGAAATAGCTCACGTCGCCGAAGCCGCACGCGAGCGCGACGTCCGTGACGCTGTCGCGGGAGGCGCACAGCATCTCTGCGGCGCACTCGACGCGGTAGTACAGCAGATAGTCGATGGGCGTGCGGCCCGTGAGCTGGCGGAACACGCGGCAGAAGTACTTCGGGTCGAGCCCGGCGTCCGCGGCAAGCTGGTCGAGCGTCAGCGGCTCGGCATATTCCTCGCGGATGCGCCGCAGCGCGTTCTTGATGCCCTGCGTGCGCTTTTCCTCCCGCGCCGACCCGGCCGCGGCGGGGCGGTACAGCTTTTGGGTGAGCATTTCCCCGAGCAGCTGCCACAGAAATCCGGTCGTGGTAAATTCGTATCCGGGCTGTTCCTTTTCCATGGATTCGAACAGCGCGCTCACCAGCTGCGCCGGGCGGCTGTGCGCCGCGAACACACTCTCGAGCCGCGCGCCGGACTCCCGCAGCCGCGCCAGGCGCTGGCCGCACACGCTCGCGCCGGGCAGAAAGCGCTCGAGGTCGAACACGACGCACTCGTAGATGCAGCTGTCCGGATGGCCGCCGTGGATGGAGCCGTCGGCCACGAGCGCGCAGTCGCCCGCGCTGAGCGTGAACGGCTCGCCGTTCAGCGAGAGCGCAAACGTCCCGCTCAGCACGAGGATGAGCTCGTGCTCCATGTGCCAGTGGAACGGCATCTCGTAGCGGGGGTTTGATTTATCCACATAATACAGCTCAATGGGGAAGTCGAACGTGCCGCGCACGGCGCGCTCATGGCTGGCAAGATAACGCATGGCATTCCCTCCGAAAAGTGAATATCGTCCTGGTATTTCTGATTATACGCCGAGACAATCCGCTGCGCAAGCCTGTATACTGCAATCAGAACCAATCGAAAGGAGCGTCCCCTCTCATGGACATCGACCTCATCAAAGAACAAATCTGCGACGTGTGCCACAAGACCTGGCAGCTCGGCTGGGTGGCGGCGAACGACGGCAACGTCTCGGCCCGCCTCGAAGACGGCACGTTTCTGTGCACGCCCACCGGCATGAGCAAGAGCTTCATCACGCCGGAAAAACTCATCCGCATCAACGCAAAGGGTGAGATCCTCGAAGGCGCGGAGGGCCTGCGCCCCTCGAGCGAGATCAAGATGCATCTGCGCTGCTATGAAAAGCGTCCCGACGTGTGGAGCGTCATCCACGCGCATCCTCCCGGAGCGACGGGCTTCGCCGTGGCGCACAAGGCCATGGACATGTACAACATGATCGAGGATGTGGCCGTCATCGGCAGCGTCCCGCTCACGCCGTACGGCACGCCCAGCACCACCGAAGTGCCCGACGCCATTGAGCCCTACCTCGAGGAGCACGACGTGATGCTGCTGGAAAACCACGGCGCACTGGCCGTCGGCTCGGACGTCATCACGGCGTTCTACCGCATGGAGAGCCTTGAGCTGTGGGCGAAGATCACGATCAACGCCGTCATCCTCGGCGGCAGCATCGACATCAGTCGAGAGAACATCCAGAAGCTGATCGACCTGCGCGGGTTCTACCGCGTGACGGGCCGCCATCCCGGCTACAAGAAATTTGACAACGGACTGAGGTGACAAACATGCTCAAAGGCATCCCCGCGATCCTTTCCCCGGAGCTGCTGAAAGTTGTGTGCGAGATGGGCCACGGCGACGAACTCGTCATCGCCGACGGCAACTTCCCCGCCGAGAGCATCGGCAAGAACGCCGTCGTCATCCGCGCGGACGGCCACGGCGTGCCGGAAATGCTCGACGCGATTTTGCAGATTATCCCGCTTGACCAGTACGTCGACCAGCCCGCCGCGCTGATGAAAGTCGTGCCCGGCGACCCGGTCGTGCCTGTCATCTGGGACGAGTACCGCGCGCTGCTCAAAAAGCACGGCGAAGACCCCGACAAGGTCGAGATGATGGAGCGCTTTGCGTTCTACGACCGCGCCAAAAACGCGTACGCCGTCATCGCCACCGGCGAGACGGCCATCTACGCCAACGTGCTTCTGAAAAAAGGAGTGGTGAAATGAAACGCGTGCTGGCGTTTGATTTCGGCGCCTCCAGCGGGCGCGCCATCCTCGCGGAGTACGACGGCGGCGCGCTCACCTACAAAGAGGTGCACCGCTTCGAGAACTGCCCGCGCGAATCCGAAGGGAATTTCCGCTGGGATTTCAGCGACCTGATGGCGAACGTCCGCCTCGGCATCGAGAAGGCGGGCGCGTTCGACAGCGTCGCGTTCGACACCTGGGGCGTGGACTTCGGCCTGCTCGATGAAAACGGAGAGCTTCTCGGCGACCCGGTGCACTACCGCGACGGCCGCACCGAGGGCATGACGGACAAGGCATTCCGCACGATGGACGCCGGCGCGCTCTACGCCGCGACGGGCAGCCAGATCATGTCCATCAACACGCTGTTCCAGCTGCTGGCCGTGAAAGAGAGCGATCCGGAGACGTGGAGCCGCGCGAAGCGCCTGCTCTTCATGCCCGACCTCTTCGCCCACGCGCTGTGCGGCGCGGATGCGTGCGAGACGACCATCGCCTCCACCAGCCAGATGCTCGACGCGCGCACCGGCGCGTGGAGCCGCGAGGTGCTGGACGCGTTCGGCATCCCCGAGACTCTCTTTGCGCCGCTTGTGAAGAGCGGAACGGTCGTGGGCGAGTACCGGGGCGCGAAGGTCGTCGCCGCGGCGGGACACGACACCCAGTGCGCCGTGGCGGCGCTGCCCGCGCCGGACAAGGACGCGGCGTTCCTCTCGTGCGGCACGTGGAGCCTGCTTGGCTGCGAGCTGGACGCGCCCGTGCTGACGGACGAGAGCCGTAAGCTCGAGCTCTCGAACGAGCGCGGCGCGAACGGCAAGGTCAATTATCTCAAAAACATCATCGGCCTGTGGCTCATTCAGGAGAGCCGCCGCCAGTGGCGGCGCGAGGGGCAGGAGTACTCGTACGCCGAGCTCGAACAGCTGGCGCTCGCGGCCGAGCCGTTGTGCAGCTTCATCGACCCCGATGCGCCCGAGTTCACGCCGCCGGGCGACATCCCCGGCCGCGTGCGCGAGTTCTGCCGCCGCACCGGGCAGCCCGTGCCTGAGACCGTCGGCGCGGTGATGCGCTGCATTTACGAGAGCCTCGCGCTCAAGTACCGCTTCGCGCTCGACCAGCTCTCCGAGGCCACCGGCAAGCGCTTTTCGGCGCTGCACGTCCTCGGCGGCGGCACAAAGGACGGTCTTCTCTGCCGCATGACGGCGGACTGCTCCGGCCTTCCCGTCCTCGCGGGGCCCGTCGAGGCGACGGCGCTCGGCAACATCGTGCTGCAGCTCATCGCGCTGGGCGAGCTCCGGGACGTGGACGAGGGCCGTGCGCTCATCGCGCGCACCGAAGCCGTCAAGCGCTTCGAGCCGGGCGAGCAGAATGCATGGAACAGAGCATACGAAACATATAAAACCATTCTGAAATAACAGGGAGGAAAATCTTATGCTGTATCCGAAGATCGGTATCCGTCCGACCATCGACGGTCGCTGGGGCGGCGTGCGCGAGAGTCTGGAAGCCCAGACGATGGCGATGGCCGAGAACGCGAAAAAGCTCATCGAGGAGAACCTGCGCTATCCCGACGGCACGCCCGTGCAGTGCGTCATCGCCGACTCCACCATCGGCGGCGGCGCGGAGGCCGCGGCCTGCGCCGACAAGTTCTCCACGCAGAACGTCGTCGCGACGCTCACCGTCACGCGTTGCTGGTGCTACGGCAGCGAGACGTTCGACATGGACCCCCGCACCATCAAGGCGGTCTGGGGCTTCAATGGCACGGAGCGCCCGGGCGCGGTGTACCTCGCGGCCGTCCTCGCCGCGCACGCCCAGAAGGGTCTGCCCGCGTTCTCCATCTACGGGCACGACGTGCAGGAGGCGTCTGACACGTCCGTTCCCGCCGACGCGGCCGAGAAGATTTTGCGCTTTGCGCGCTGCGCCGTAGCCGTGGGCTGGATGAAGAACAAATCGTACGTCAACCTCGGCGGCGTAGCCATGGGCATCGCGGGCAGCTACTGCGATGCGAACTTCTTCCAGAAGTACCTCGGCATCCGCCCCGAGTGGGTGGACATGACGGAGATCATCCGCCGCATCACGCTTGAGATCTACGACCACGAGGAGTACGAAAAGGCGCTCGCGTGGGTGAAGGCCAACTGCAAGGAAGGCTTCGACTGCAACGCGGGCAAACACCTGCCCGAGGTCATCACGAAGTCCAAAGTTGTTCCCGCCGACAAAGACTGGGAGTTCATCACGAAGATGACGATGGTCATGCGCGACATCCTCTACGGCAACCCGAAGCTCGATGAGCTGGGCTGGCACGAGGAGGCGCTGGGCAAGAACGCCGTCGCGGGCGGCTTCCAGGGGCAGCGCAACTGGACCGACTGGCTGCCGAACGCCGACTTCTCCGAGGCCATCATGGCCTCCACGTTCGACTGGAACGGCCCGAAGCGTCCGACTCCGTTCGCCACGGAGAACGACACGCTGAACGGCGTTTCGATGATGCTGGGCACGCTCGTCTCCGGTACGGCCCCCTGCTTCCACGACGTGCGTACGTACTGGAGCCCCGAGGCCTGCGAGCGCGTGACAGGCCACAAACCCGAAGGTGTTGCCGCAAACGGCTTCATCCACCTCATCAACTCGGGCGCAACGGCTCTCGACGGCTCGGGCGCCGCGACGAACGACGCGGGCGAGCACGTCATGAAGCCCTTCTGGGAGATGACGGACAAGGACATGAGCGCGTGCCTCGAGGCCACCGACTGGTGCCGCGCGAACTACGAGTACTTCCGCGGCGGCGGATTCTCCAGCCACTTCCGCTGCACGGCTGAGATGCCCGTGACGATGCTGCGCGTCAACATCGCCGAGGGCGTGGGCCCCGTGCTGCAGATCGCCGAGGGCTGGACGGCCAATCTGCCCGACGACGTGCACACGCCCATCGACCTGCGCACCGACCGCACGTGGCCGACGACCTGGTTCGTGCCGCGCCTGACGGGCAAGGGCGCGTTCCAGGATGTGTACAGCGTGATGGCCAACTGGGGCGCGAACCACGGCGTGACCGTGTACGGCCACGTGGGCGCAGACCTTGTGACGCTGGCCTCGATGCTGCGCATCCCCGTGGCGCTGCACAACGTGCCGGAAGAAAAGCTCTACCGCCCGCACGCCTGGGCCGCGTTCGGCACGAAGGACACCGAAGCCGCCGACTTCGCTGCGTGCAGTCATTACGGACCGCTCTACGACTGATTTTGAACACAATAGATGTGTTTTTTCATTCGAAACGATTTAGAGATTTAGATTTAGACATAGTATAAAACCGCCACCACACGAACGTGTGATGGCGGTTTTGCTGTTGAATATAGTGAAAGTAATGTTTTTACATCTCTTGGTGCGGTTCCCGCTCAGAAGCCAACAGACATTACATAAAGGACGAAAATTGCACAATGTAAGAATTATTCTGTATAGATGCGGAGGCTTTTAAATCAAACACATCATCTAATAGATTATTTGTATCATCTGACATGGTAAGAATGCATTCAAAGTCGTTGACGCATTTGATTGGCTCTGCGATGGTTTTATATTGTACAATGCCTGCTTTGAGGAAAAATGCCACGCATAGTGCATATTCAAAGGTAGCATAATGCGCGAATTGCACATAAAAGATTCTCTTGTGAAGTAAAGAAGGAACGAAATCAGAGTGACCCTGTATAGCAAAACAACCAAAATACAGCTGCGCTTTTTGTGTGAGTTTTTTCTCAAACCTTACATTATCTGGTAGATTTGGCGTTTAAGATAAGGCTGCAGCAAAGGAGGAAGGGGGAGCCTGCGTTGGAGCCAAGCGAGCGACGCAGAAAGATCATCGAGATTATAAGCATCAGACGCTATGATACGATGAGAAATCTGGCCTGCGAGTTTGGTGTTTCCTGGCAAACAATTTTTCGGGATATGCAGGTTCTTGCGGAAGAATATCCGCTCATTATCACAAGGGGAAATGGCGGTGGTGTCGCACTTCCTAAAGGATATTATGTGAGCCAGAGATACCTGACGCCAAAGCAGGAAGGCGCTATCCGCAGGAACCTTGATGTGGTAAACCCAGAGGATCGCGCCATCTTTGAAAGTATCCTTTCCGACTTTGCCTGCAAAAGGAACCTTGACAATACGAATACATAGCCATGCGGGAGCACTGAGTTCTTTCCAGGGAAGCGACATTGGGAAAAGCGCCAGGATGGCAATGCCGGATTCTCTGTTTGACCATGGGCAGACAGAGAAGAAGGCAAAGTCGGAGCGATCTATTTTGCCCGAAAAGAGGTGTTGGTCGCCTCATACGCCATGACCTTGGGAGTGAGCAGGTGCATCGATTTTACGTTTGCCCACACGTCAGATGGGCCGGTTGACCTTGGGTTGTAATCAGCAAGACCTTTGGAATGCCGTGAAGGGGCTTTTCGGCCAGAAGTCCGCCTGCATGGTTCCCATGCGCCGGGGATGAAACAAATACGGTGCAGTTAAACCCACATTTAGAATTGCCGTCGTTGACGGCGAATCCGTGCAGCGCAGCAGACAGGCTGCGCTGCATTACTTTGTCGTTAACGGCTGACTCAAAAGGAGCATAGCCATGCTGATCAATATAACGGAGCGGGCACATGCGGAAGTGGAAAAAATCTTTCGAGTCATTCTGCCGAAAAGTGGTCTGACTGTGCGCGAGGAGCAGATTGCTCTTTGCCACAGCATGTTAGATAGTCTGCTCCATAATACGATTTCTCTCTGTGACGCAGGTGTTGGCATTGGTAAAACATACGCATATCTGGTCGCTTGTATCTTGGCCCGGAAGTATTCTATCCAGCTTAGCCGACCGCTTGTTATTTCCACTTCCAGCGTAGCCTTGCAAGAAGCAATCCTTGGAGAATATCTCCCGTTTTTATCAAAGGTGCTATTGTCCAGCGGTGTTATTGACGAACCTTTGACAGCGTATCTGCGCAAGGGGAAAGAGCGATTCGTTTGCGATGAGCGTTTGTCCCAACGCTTGAAAGCTGTCGCGGGAACAAAGAAAAATGCGAAGCAGCTTGAGGCGCTTCGTTCGCTTATGCTTCGCTATGATCTGGACACCGTAACAGGGCTCAGCGAATTTGACAGGCGGCAGGTCTGCGTACCGAAAGCGTGCCCCAAATCCTGTGCCAGAAAGGATACCTGTCGTTACCATGTTTATCTGCGTCAGGCACAATCAGGACCTGCCATGATTCAAATATGCAATCACAATTATCTCTTGGCAGATGCGGAGCATCGACGGCAAGGGTTTCATCCTCTGCTCAAAGGGTACGGAATTCTTGTGGTGGACGAAGCCCATAAACTGTGGGATGCAGCTTGCCAGATGTATGGGGAAACTCTCTCATCTCAGGATTTTGAAGAACTCAGCAACTTGCTGGAAAAAGAAAAATGCAGTCAGGCAATGTACACTCTCCGGGAGAAGAGCGCGCATTTCGCAGCTGCATTTCAACAGGTGGAAATGAGGGAAGACGAAAGCTGCCGCCTTCCGCTTATTCTTACATCGATCCGGAGCAAGGTTCTCATGGAATGCGAGAACTCCTTTTCCCAGATAAAAAGAACGCTGCCTGAAAAAGCACCCCGCTGGCTGGTCCACCGACTGGAAAAGATGGAAAGGACAACGCGGCTTTTTCGGGAGCAGGACAGCAGGTACATTCGATATCTGAAATATGACAGGGATGGAACCCCGTTTCTGTGCGCCGTCAATAAGGACATCCCAAAGCAGCTCCGGCGCGCATTATGGGAGCAGCGTATTCCGGCGATCCTGACCTCTGGAACACTGAAAGCGGGGAATGATTTTCATCCGGTTATGGAGAAGACGGGGCTGGATTCTTTGCCGAATATACAAGCCTATTCTGCACCATCGCCTTTTGATTATAAAAGGAATTGTCTGCTTTATTTTCCTGAGAGTAGCAAGGGGGAACCCCACGGCAGCGATTCAGAAAGCAAACGAATCGCCAAAGAAATACTCCGGCTTGTCCATGCGACCGGTGGTCACACACTGGTGCTGTTTACATCCTACTCACTTATGGGAGCGGTATACAGCCTTGTGAAGGATCAGATGCCGGTTCCGCTCATGGAAGTATGGCGCAATTCCCAGGATACGATTCGTCGCTTCAAAAGAGGGCAAAATTCCGTACTGTTTGCAGCGGGAAGTTGCTGGGAGGGAATCGACTTCCCAGGCGATATAGTTTCGTCCCTCATCATCCCGCGCCTGCCGTTTCCGGTGCCCGACCCGATCCGGGAAGCGCAGCGGCCAAACTATATGACATTGCAGGATTATATACAAGCTGTCATTGTGCCGGAAATGCAGGTGAAGCTTCGACAGGGGTTCGGGCGGGCAATCCGCACGGAGACAGATACCTGTGTCGTGTCGATCCTGGATCACAGAGCCGCGCCGGGCGGGAAATATCATCGGGAGGTCACAGAAGCTTTGCCGTCGGTGCCTGTTACAAGACAAATCGAAGACGTAGAACGATTCATCCGGGCCAGAAAAGGCCCGGATTATTTTTTTGTGCAAAGGAGGGAGGCAGTGTGCCTGAAAACAGAGAAGTGCGCACGGTGTGGCTCTACAGTCGCAGCGGAAGCCAGAGCCTGAGTGTACTGACTGCACAAATGAGAGAGTTGCTGGAAGAAGCAGAGCGAAAGGGATATATCGTCGCTGGAACGTCGCAGGATCAACACAACGGCAATGGAGTTCATCGTGCAGGTCTGAAACTCATGATGGGTGCGGTTCGCAGCGGACATGCCCATATCGTCATGGTGTGGGATCTTTCTCGCCTCAGCAGGGATAACAGCACGCTCATCCGGATACTGAACTTTTTGCAGGATCATGGCGCTGTGCTCGTAACGGCCGGTACGGATCTGCGCTATGAACTCAGCATCCGAGGGGTGGAATTACCTCTGCGCAAAAGGGCGGCGCAAAAGGGGAGAGATGTACCATGGTGAAACAGCCGAAGGCGAAAGGGGACAAGGAAAAAGCGGTTGTGCTGGAGCGACAGTATGGGCCGTATTCCGTCAAGATATGCTTTGCAGAACAAAGTTCCGGTACGGCACAAAATCTGTTGGACGTGATTATGCAGGCGTACCGACACCGCATGGAAAGGGCGCAGAATTTGCAATCCGGTTATTAAGCGTCAAGTTTGTTTGGATAAACGATGATCGGCTTGCCTTTGCGCGTTGCGAAAGAGAGCGTGGTGGCAGCCCCGCCCCAACTATGATGAACATACGCCACCACAATATCGGAATGTTCAACGAGCCAGCGGTTTCGTCTGGAGATAGCGTAGCGTGGTGGAACATCTTCCAAAGGCGGATACAGAGAATTGTCATAGAGTCGAAGGTCTACATCAGTGGAAAGATAAGCGAGGACCAGCGTGGATTCAATGTCGGGGAACTCGGCTTTCAGCTCATGAACAATTTGGGCAGCCATAAGGTCAAAAGCCCCGTAACCACCCAAGAGAAAGATGTTCGCGCCCTGTCCAATAAGATCGCAAACAACTTCTCGCAACCAGCTTTTTACCTGAACAGGGTGTTCAAGTGTCCGATGTCCGCAGAATGTTACGGTCATACAGCATCACCTCTATATAGTGATTATATTCACTATATAGAGCCGCGGCAAGCCCCCTATAATATTGGCAATGGGGTGATGCGATGCCGATTTCCTTTCGACCAATGCGGCAGCTTATGGAACAAAAGAAGATCTCCTTTTATCGCTTGGCAAATGAAGGGATCGACGCTCAGACACTACAGCGTATTCGGCATGATAAGCCGGTAACAACGGAAACGCTGGGGAAGTTGTGCGAGATCATGGATTGCCAGCCGGGAGACCTGATTGAGTATCTCCGTACGGACAAGCACGAACCCAAAGTGCAAGGCTGCCAGGGATAATATATAATATGTATAGAAGAAGGCTGCCCGACGTTCAGACGGGCGGCCTTCTTTTTGCGTCACAGGAGTGTAATGTGCTGCAATTTTACCAGTTTGAACAGCGGTGTTTCTCCGTTTTGGTGATAGCTTTCCTTTACTGTATAGGGTAGTGTTGTAGTGAGGGGAGGCTATACCTCCTCGGTAGAACCTTGAAAAAAGAATAGGACCGGTCCGAATTGCAGGCATGACCTACAAGGAGGACAGGGCAGTGAAGTATACCAATCAATTCGGAGAATCCGTCCAAATCTCAGCAAGCGATGAGATTTGGCTCAATGATGAGTTTTTTGCAAGGGAGATGGCCAAGCTGCCGCCTGATGCGCCGCGCGCGGGACTCGCCTACCGTGTGTCGACCAAAGGGCAGGTGGATCATGACGATATCCCCATGCAGAAAATCGAGTGCCGGAAATTCTGCGCGCAGCATGGCTGGCGCGTGGTGCTGGAAAAGGCCGAGAAGGGCGTTTCGGGATCAAAAGTATCCGCAACCAAACGAGACGCCATTCAGGAGTTGAAAGCAGAAGCGGAAAAAGGGAACATATTGTAAAACCCGTTGTACAGAAAATGTGGGTTGATTTGGGACTGAAGCTGCTTGAGTTCCGCCCGCTGGGTCAGAAGGCGCTGGTCGTATACCTGCTCGATCAACTTTTGCAGATGGTCCATCATTCCGTTGAAGGACTGGTAGAGATAGGCGAACTCATCGTTTCTCTTTTGATGGATGCGCACGTCGAAATTATTGCCTTTCATACATCTGAAGGCGTCCACCAGCGTCCGGATGGGTTTGTGCACCAGATGACGCACAGAGAATGCAAACAGGCACATGGCGAGCACGGAAACCACCCCGAACAGCACCAGGAGAAAGAGATAGGTATGGCGGAAGCCAAACAGATGTTCCGTGGAAGAAAAGGAGATCAGAACCAAATCGCTCTCCTCCAGGGCGACCACGGTTTTTTGAAAGTGCTTTCCCTCTACGGTTACTTCTTCTGTGGAGGGCAGCTGCTGCGAAACGGTCAAAAGTTCCGGGTTCAGAAAGGACGCATTGTCCGTTTTCTCCAGCACAAAGCAGCTGTCCGGGCTGGTCAGAACCAGGCCCGTTTCCTGGGTGTGATCCATCCCCTGCAGCAGCCGCTGAATCTGAGCGTTGGAGAGCGTCAGCCACATGACCAGAGGCGGAGTGCTCCCTTCCCGGGGTGTGAGAGGATACTGAATATATATAAATCGTAGCACAAAGGAATATGGCCTGCAAGCTACTTTCATTGACGATTCTCTACTTGTGGGCCGGCCGTAGGAATCCGGTTGAAAATCGTCAACAAAAGCATTGCTTTTCGTCATTTACGGCAGATAGGAGATGTGAGAAAATAAGACCAGAGGAAAGAACAGAAGGTGCACCTGTTCACCAAGGCGAATGAAAAAGGAGGAAGCTTACGATGAAAATTACGATGAAAAGAAGAGCTGCTGCATGGGTTGTTGCCCTTGCGATGCTGACCGGGCTGACGGCCTGCGGAGTTTCGGAATCCACCAGTGAACTTGCCGGTTCTGCTTCTCAGAGCGCGGCACAGACGGTTGACAAGGACCCTTTCGGAAAATATGAAGAGCCGATTACTCTGACGGCGGTTCGCTATTTGCAGGACGGCATTGAATTCAACGAGGGCGAAAGTCTGGAAAACAATGTCTGGTCGCGGGAATATGCCGAAACTTTGGGTATCAATCTGGAGTATGCCTGGACGACGCCCCAATCAGAATACGCACAAAAATTGAACGTTTCATCTGCCTCAGACGATTTGCCCGACTTGATGTGGGTGGACGCTGCGCAGCTCAAGCGCATGGTGGAAGACGACCAGCTGGCCGATTTGACCCAGGTTTATGCGGATTATGCGGCGCCATACACCAATGAGGTGCTGCATCAGGACGGCGGCAGCGCTATGGAATCTGCGACCATCGGCGGAAAACTGTACGGCCTGCCCCACATTCAGTCCGGTTACGGTTCCACCGATGTTTTGTGGATTCGTTCGGACTGGCTTGAGGCACTGAGGCTGGAAACGCCCGAAACCATGCGGGACGTGCTGGAAATCGCCCGCGCTTTTGCCACTCAGGACCCGGACGGCAACGGCAAAAACGACACCTACGGCTTGGGGGTCAACAAGGGTTTGATTGCGGAAAACAATCTGCCTTATGCGGTGCTGGACGGATTTTTCAACAGTTACCACGCATATCCCAGCATCTGGATCACGGATGAGGATGGAAAACTGGCCTACGGAGGCATTCAGCCTGAGATGAAAGACGCGCTGGCCGATCTGCAGAAACTGTATGCCGAGGGTGTCATTGACCCTGAATTCGGCGTGAAAGACGCGGTGAAAGTCAGTGAGAACGTGAACGCCGGAAAAGTGGGCATGTTCTATGGCTATTTCTGGAACTGCTCAAGCGGATGGCTGCAGGACGGCAAGATGAACGACCCCAGCATCGACTGGATTGCCGTGCCCATTCTGTCCATTGACGACGAGCCGGCAAAAGCCATGGTTCCCTTTGCAACCACCTATTACACCGTGGTCAGCAAGGACTGCGCCAACCCCGAGGCGGCAGTGAAAATGTACAATCTAGTGCTGGAAAAAATGTTCGGTGAAACCGCACAGCCCGAAGTGTACAATTCCACCCCCGAAAATCTGGCGGTCTTCAACTATGCGTACTCCTACGGCGAGCCGCCCATGAAAAACCTGGACGCTCAGCAGGCGGTTGTGGCCGCGCTGGAGAGCGGTGATGCCAGCGGACTGAGCGCGGAGCAGAAAAATTACTACGATAACTGTGTGGCCTATGAGGAGAGCGGCGACCTGGCCTTGTGGGGCAATTACATGATGTACGGCCCCGACGGCGGCTTGGGTGTGATCAACGAATACGTTTCCAGCGGCAATGTGGTCACGGACAACTACTTCGGCGCGCCTACGGACGGTATGGCGGAGAAGAATGCCACGCTGCAGAAGCTCCAGCTAGAGACCTTTACAAAAATCATTACCGGAAGCGCTGACGTCGACGAGTTCGACACCTATGTGGAAAACTGGAAGAGCCTTGGCGGCCAGCAGATCACCGATGAGGTGAACGAGTGGCTGGCACAGCGGTAAACAAAATCCGGCGCGGGGAGGCGGATCGTTTCCCCGCGCTTTTTTCAGGTGATGATATGAATGAGAAAAAGAAAAGCAGGGCCGTGCGTCTGCGCAGAGAGCTGCCCTTTCATCTGATGCTTTTGCCAGCGGTGATTCTGGTAGGGATTTTTTCCTATGGGCCGATGGTGGGCATCATCATGGCTTTTGAAAAGTTTTCACCCAAAAAGGGAATCTTCGGCTCTCCCTTTGTTGGATTGGAAAATTTTCGCTATCTGATGAACATTCCGGACATTGATAAAGTTGTGTTCAACACATTTTTCATCGCCGCCATGAAGCTGGCGCTGGGCGTTGTGGTGCCGATGTTTGTGGCGATTCTGCTGAACGAAGTGCGTCTGGAGTCCGTTAAAAAAGTCATTCAGACCATGGTGTATTTTCCTCATTTTCTGTCCTGGGTGATTTTAAGCGGTATTTTTATCGATATTTTGTCTCCTTCCACAGGCATTGTGAATGAGTTTATCACTATGCTGGGGTTTGAGCCGGTCTATTTTCTGGGAGACCCAAAGGTGTTTCCATACACAATGGCGCTTACCGAAACCTGGAAGGAATTCGGATTCGGAACCATTGTGTACCTGGCGACCATCTCCGGCATTGATCCCACCCTGTACGAGGCGGCGGAAGTGGACGGCGCTGGCCGGTGGCAGCAAACGGTTCACATTACGCTGGCGGCGCTGCTGCCCATGGCCGCGCTGATGCTGATTCTCAATCTGGGCGGCGTTTTGAATTTGAGCTTTGAACAAATCTACAACCTGTACAGCCCGCAGGTTTACTCCACCGGCGACATTCTGGACACGCTGGTATACCGTCTGGGCATGATTGATGCGCAGTACGGCGTGGCTACCGCCGTGGGCTTGTTCAAATCGGTGGTGTCGCTGGTACTGGTATCGTTCTCGTACTGGTTTGCGGGCAAAGTCAGCGGTTACCGGGTCTTTTGAAGGGTGGTTGCTATGAGAGAAAATGTTCGTGCATTTTACTATTATCCCTGGCAGCGAAAGCTGTTTGTGGTGTTTAATTATCTCTTTTTAACGTGTGCCGCACTGATCTGCGTATTGCCCATTTTAAACATTCTGGCCATCTCCCTCAGTTCCAGCGCAGCGGCCGGCTCCGGCGAAGTGCGTTTCTGGCCGGTGGATTTCACATGGAAATCGTACAATTTCGTAACGGCCAAACCGGAGTTTATGCAGTCCTTTTGGGTGTCCGTGCGGCGCGTTCTGGTGGGGGTGCCTGTGAACATGGTGCTCACCATTCTGGTGGCGTATCCGCTTTCCAAAACCAAGCATCAGTTTCACGCCCGGCAGTTTTACGTGTGGTTTTTCTTTATCACCATGCTGTTCAGCGGCGGGTTGATTCCATACTATATGACCATCTCCAAGGTCGGTTTGGTGGACAGCTTCTGGGCACTGATTCTGCCCGGAGCGGTGCCGGTTTACAACGTGATTATTCTGCTCAATTTCTTCCGCAACCTGCCGGGGGAAATTGAAGAGGCAGCCCGGGTGGACGGTGCATCCTATTTGCGCGTTCTGTTCCAGATCATCGTTCCTTTGTCCCTGCCGGCTATTGCGACGCTTACACTGTTCTGCACGGTGAATCACTGGAACTCCTGGTTCGAGGGACTCCTATTGATGAACGACCCCACGCACTATCCGCTGCAGAGCTACTTGCAGACTGTGATTGTCAACCGGGACATGTCGCTGATGAGCACCACCGACATTTTGACATTGAGCGAGGTGTCGGACCGCACGTCCAAAGCGGCGCAGACGTTTGTGGCTGCGGTTCCCATGCTGGTCATCTATCCGTTTTTGCAAAAATATTTTACCGCCGGCATCACGCTGGGCGGCGTAAAGGGGTAATCCATCATGAAAAAAATTGTATTCATCGGTGCGGGCAGCATCATCTTTGTGAAAAATCTGATCGGCGACTGCATGCTGACGCCTTCCCTGTGTGACAGCGAGTTTGCCCTGCTGGACATCAATCGGGAAAAATTGTATCTGGCGGAGGGCATGCTGAAGAACCTGAACCGCAACGTGAATGGAGGCCGCGCCACGGTGAAGGCCTACGAAAGCCAGCGGGAGGCGCTGGCCGGAGCGGATTTTGTCATCAATGCCATTCAGGTGGGCGGATACGATCCTTGTATCATCAACGATTTTGAGATTCCGCTGAAGTACGGACTGCGGCAGACCTATGCCGACACGCTGGGCATCGGCGGCATCATGCGCGGGCTGCGCACCATTCCGGTGATGAAGGGCATCACGGACGACATGGAGGAATTATGTCCCAACGCATGGCTTCTGAACTATACTAACCCGATGGCCATCGTCACTGGAGCGGTGCTGAAATCCAGTTCCATCAAAACCATCGGCCTGTGCCACAGCGTGCAGTCCTGCACCAAAAATCTGATGGACGTGGTGGGCATGGACTGCACCGGCGTGGAATATAAGATCGCCGGCATCAATCATCAGGCGTGGCTTTTGGAAGTGACGAAGGATGGGCGCGATCTCTATCCCGAGATTAAGGCGCGGGCTGCTCAGCTTACGGAGCCTCACGAGGACATGGTGCGCTACGAGATTATGAAACGCTTTGGGTATTATGTCACAGAGTCTTCGCAGCATACGGCCGAATACACTCCTTACTTCATCAAGGACAAATATCCTGGGAAGCTGGAACAGTACGGTATCAAAACTATGATGTACAAAGACTGGGGACGCTCGCAGGTGGCCTATTGGAAGCAGGCGAAGGAAGATCTGGTGGACAACCATGCCATCACCCACGCCCGTACCCAGGAATTCGCTTCGTATATTTTGGATTCGCTGACCACTGGAACACCTTACCGCATTCATGCGAACGTACTCAATCAAGGCCTGATTCCCAACCTGCCCGACCGGGCCTGCGTGGAAGTTCCCTGCCTGGTGGATGGAACCGGGATTTACCCCTGCCATATTGGGAATCTACCGCCTCAGTGCGCGGCACTTAACCGCACGAACATCAATGTACAGGAACTAACGATTGAAGCCGCGCTGACCGGAAACCGGGAGCACATGTATCATGCGGCCTTCCTGGACCCGCACACCGCCGCCGAGCTGGACATGGACACTATTACCGTTATGTGCGACGAATTAATCGCTGCCAACAAGAATTGGTTGCCGATGTTTTTTAAGTAATGGATAACGAAAGAGGGAGAATCTGATGAAAAGATGGATAAGCCTGATTTTGACGGCAGCACTGTGTACGTCCATGTGCTGCATTTATGCCGAAGATGCGGTTTTGGGAACGAGTGACGAGGCTCAATCAATTGTTTTGCAGGAAGATTCGTCGCAGACAACGGAGGTGGGGTCTGTTTCCGTTCCGGAGGATGAAAGCGAGCAGGAGGATTTGCCGGCGGACTCTTCTGGGCAGGAAATCTCGCCGGAAGAACCGGATCCTTCTTCCGTTTTCGCAGAGGAGGAAGAACAACTGAATCAGGATTTTGTGACGGCAGAACCTTCTCTGCCCGAAGAAGGAATTCAAACGCAGGAACCGGTTTTTCCAGAGCGGACCGCAGAAGAACTGGATACAGATATGACGTCAGTTAATCCGGCGGACTTGACAACGGAGTCACCGGATGGAAGTCTGTCTGTTCAATTTGAACTGAATGAAAGTGGGCAGCTGTTTTATACCGTATTCAAAGCAGGAAATCTCGTTTTGGAACCTTCGCAGATGGGAATCACAGCAAATCACGCAGATTTCACGTCGGGACTTGCAGTGCAATCTACGCAGCTGACTAGTTGCGATGAAACGTATTCTTTGCCCCAAGGAAAGAAAAGCCAATATCGAAATCATTATAATCAGCGGGAAATTGTATTGGAAAAAGACGGACGCATCTGTAAAATTTATTTCCGCATGTATGATGATGGTATTGCGTTTCGCTATGAACTTCTTGGCGAAGGCGCCGTTCTGATTCAGTCGGAAACTTCACAATTTAATCTTCCGGACAGCACTGGAGGCTGGGCATTTGACTGGCGAAACGATTATGAGGGACTTTATACATATCGGTCGCCATCGGAATTTTCCAGTGCCAATTTTGCGATGCCCGTTCTGGCTTCGATCGATAACAATCGCTACTGGATGCTGTTGACGGAAGGAAATGTTTACAATTCGAACGGAAGTTATTGTGCCTCTCACTTGGACGGATCAGCTGGCGAAGTGATGAAGGTGGCCTTTGCTCCAGAGCAAACCTCTGCCGTCAGCACCATCTATCCGGTTCAAACGCCGTATCGTGTGGCGATTATTACGGATAATTTGAACGATTTAGCCAATTCCGTGTTAATGACTAATCTCAATCCGCCGACAACCATGTCGGATACCAGTTGGATCAAGACCGGAAAATCTGCTTGGTCGTGGTGGTCGGAAGAGAGGTCTCCTCAATGGTTTGAACGCCAAAGAGATTACGTGGACTTCGCGGCGGAAAACGGTTGGGATTTTGTAACCGTGGATGCCGGTTGGGATGATTCCTGGGTCGAGCAGCTTTGCACGGAGGCTGCCGATAAAAACGTGAGCGTTGTAATATGGACTGATGTAGATGCTATTGATACACAGCAGGAAGTGGATGAGAAATTGACCCGATGGGCGTCCTGGGGCGTGGCTGGCATTAAGGTCGATTTTATGATGAACGATTCTCAGATGCGTATGGCCACTTACCAATTGATTGCGGAAAAAGCTGGTGAGCTGCATATGTTGGTGAACTTTCATGGTTCCACAAAACCGAGCGGAGAAATTCGCACATGGCCTCATGTGACGACATCGGAAGCAGTGAGAGGATCTGAACATTACAAATGGGGTGAATATTCTACAGCCTATCAAAATTCGACTTTGCCGTTTACACGCAATGTAATTGGTCCGATGGATTTCACACCGACTGTCGTTAGCAATTCCAATTTGAATACTACGCACGCGCATCAGCTGGCGCTTTCGGTCATTTTTGAGTCTGGTATGCAACATTTAGCCGATTCGATCGATAGTTATGAAGCATGGAAAGGGAAAAACTTTTTGAACAAAGTACCGGCATCCTGGGACGAACTGCGTGTGCTGGACGCGTTCCCGGGAGATTATGCTGTGATTGCGCGACGCAAAGGAAATGAATGGTATTTAGGTGCAATCACTTCGGCAGCGAGAACCATTACCATTGACTGTGACTTTTTGGGAGCAGGGTATACTGCGTATATTTATAAGGATTCCGATGACCCTACTATGATGGCGACAGACGTTCAAGCAGTGGATTCTTCTTCCGTCCTTATGCTTGATTTGGCATCCACGGGCGGCTGTGCTATCCTTTTTACCAACGAGAATTTTTTACAGGAGCTGCAGGACGATGCAAGCTATGCCTATTACGAAGCGGAGTCCTCGCAAAACAGCCTGACAGGTCAGGCCAGCGTCGTGCAGGATGGAAACTGCTTTGGAGAGAAAAAGGTGGGAAATCTGGGAGGATCGGCAAGCAGTTCCGTGACGTTTGAAAATGTTACTGCGGCTTCGGCGGGAAGCTATGAAGTAAAGCTTTATTATGCGTCAGGTGACCAGCGTAACATTTCCCTTTGGGTAAACAACGGAGAGGAAAGGGTTTTGGAACTTCCCGCCACAGGCAGCTATCACACGCTGCGCTGTCAGCGATTTTATGTGGAGCTGGATGCGGGTGTCAATCAGTTGCGCTTTGGGGGCACTTCCTATGCACCGGATGTTGACCGAATTGCTGTTCGGGCAGCTGAGCCCCAATATTATACGAAGATGGAAGCAGAAGATGGTATCATAACCAGTCCGGCCTATGCTCAAAATTCAAGTGGTTTTTCCGGTGAAAAAAAGGTTTCGTATGTTGGATATGCGGGCGAAGTGACGTTGAACAACGTGCATGTGGAGCAATCCGGCACGTATTTGCTGCGTGTTTACTATGCCACGGGAGACAATCGAACGCTGATGATTTCCGCAAATGGCGGCGCGCCTGTCCGCGCAATTTGTTTTGACAGCGGCAGTTTCAACAGTGTGGAATACAAAGAGGTTTTGATCTCGCTGAACGCGGGCGAAAATTCTTTGCGCTTTTTCAATTCGGATGGATATGCGCCGGACCTTGACTATTTTGAGATTGCGGCGTCTCCGATTGCGTAATGAAGCGATACTTTTCAAAAGAAGGTGTATGATGAGCATCAACTATTGTGAAAAAGAGCGCGTCTTTACTTTGCAAACACAGAATGCCACCTACCAGATGATCGTGGACTCCCATGGTTATCTGCTGCACTGCTATTACGGGGCAAAAATCGAAAGGCAGAATCTGTCCTACTGCATTCAGCCCCAGGACCGGGGCTTCGCGGCCAATCCGCCGGATGCCGCGGGAGACAGGACACTTTCCCCGGACACGCTGCCCCAGGAGTACTCCACCTTCGGTGTGGGGGATTTCCGGGAGAGCTGTCTGGATGTGCGCGACAAAAACGGCGGTGTGGCGGCGGATCTGAGATATGGGAGTTATCGCATTTATCCGGGGAAAAAGCCGCTGAACGGTCTGCCTGCTGCCTATGGAAACGAAAAAGATGTGGACACGCTGGAGATTGATTTGCGCGATAAGGTCAGTGGGCTGGTGGTGACGCTTCGCTACTCAGTGTTTGCCCAGTGGGATGTGATCGCCCGGTCGGCGGAAATTTTCAACCGGGGAACCGGCGTGCTCATATTGGAGCGGGCCCTTTCCTGCTGCCTGGACGAGCCAGTTCCCGCAAGCAGGGACATTCTCACTTTCTACGGCCGCCACATGGGCGAGCGCAATTTGGAGCGGATGCCGCTGCGGCACGGGAAATTTCGGGTCGACAGCATGCGAGGGGCATCCAGCCCGCACTACAATCCATTTGTGATTTTGTGCGATTCCGCCGCCACGGAAACGGCGGGAAACTGTTGGGCATTTTCATTGGTGTACAGCGGGAATTTTATAGCGCAGGCAGAAGTGGATCAGATCGACACGCTGCGCTTTGTCATGGGAATCGCTCCCCAGAATTTCAGTTGGGAATTGAAGCCGGGTGCTTCGTTTCAAGCGCCGGAAGTTTTGTTGTGTTTTTCTGATTATGGATTTGACGCGCTGTCCAACCGGCTGAACGGATTCCAGATGCAGCATCTGGTACGGGGCAAATACCGGACAGAGCGCTGTCCGATTCTGGTGAATAACTGGGAAGCCACGTATTTTGATTTTGATGAGGAAAGGCTGCTGGCTTTGGCTCGGGAGGCAAAGGAGGTGGGCATTGAGATGCTAGTTCTGGATGACGGCTGGTTCGGAGAGCGTAACGATGACACCACAAGCCTGGGCGACTGGTTTGTGAACCGGCAGAAACTTCCGGACGGGCTGGCCGGATTCGGCGCTAAGTTGCGTGCCCTAGGACTCCAATTCGGCTTGTGGTTTGAGCCGGAGATGGTCAGTCCGATTAGCTGTCTGATGGAGCAGCATCCGGATTGGTGCCTGCACATTCCCGGGCGAGAAAATGTCACCAGCCGCAGCCAGTGTGTGCTAGACATGGGGCTGTCCGCCGTACAGGAGTATCTGTTTGAACGGATGTCCGGGCTGATCCGGGAGGCGAAGCTGGCGTACATCAAGTGGGACATGAATCGAAGCATCACCAACGCCCGTAGTATGGCGTTGCCGCCCCACCGTCAGGGAGAGGTTTGGCACCGCTATATCTTGGGGGTGTACGCCCTGCTGGAAAGGCTGCTGAACGCTTTCCCGCAGCTGCTGATCGAAAGCTGCGCCAGCGGAGGCGGGAGGTACGACGCAGGCATGCTGTATTATTCTCCTCAGGTGTGGGCCAGCGACAATACGGATGCCGTCGACCGGCTGAAAATTCAATACGGCAATTCCTTTGGATTCCCTATGAAAACCATGGGCAGCCATGTGTCTGTGTGCCCCAACCATCAAACCGGACGAACGGCGCCGCTGGAAACCCGGGCGCTCACAGCAATGTGCGGCAGCTTCGGATACGAGATGGACCTGACGCAGCTCAGCGATGTGGAAAAGAAGCAGATCAAAGCGCAAATTGAGCTCTTCAAACATCAGTGGCAACTGCATCAGCTGGGGGAATACCATCGCCTGACCGACGCCCAGAACGATCGGTGGTTCACCGCCTGGCAAGTAGTGTCTGAGGACAAAAGTGTAGCACTGGTTCAGCTTGTGCTGTTGGCACCCCGAGCGAATGCACCGGTTCTGTCGGTGCGGCTGCGAGGTCTGCAGGAAGACGCAGTGTATGAAGACGATGGCGGAACACGCTACACAGGTGCGGCTTTGATGAAAGCGGGGCTGGCGCTTCCGCCTATGCGCGGGGATTATTCCTCAATACAAATTGAGTTTCAACGTCTTTTATGAAAGGGATCAAAAAATGCGTGTTTCACTGTATTACATTGAATAAGCAGAACAATAAAAGTCAGCAATTTCCCCGGGAGATGGACTGTTCCAGAAAGAAAAGACAGAAATAAAACCAAAATTGATAGGATAGAAAAGGGTTATGCAAACAAGTATCGTTTTTCGATAGGAGAAAACTTAGGCAACACCGCACAATTCACAAGCGGCATTTCCCTGAACAGCAACAGCCGCGAAAAGCACGGATCACCCTGCTCATTGATTCGCGAGA
>ENA-ORSX01000298-ORSX01000298.1-human-gut-metagenome-genome-assembly--contig:-NODE-298-length-58957-cov-28.231639_pt1 | contig 58957 bp, 43 predicted proteins | sample MGYA00241904_ERZ509172 | MGnify/ENA primary metagenome ERZ509172 (study PRJEB26280, sample SAMEA2338795) | human gut metagenome | biome: human gut; feature: human-associated habitat; material: faeces... | reverse complement strand
ATCAGGGAGGCCCTGGAAGACCTTCAGGATGGAAGATGTCTTCTGTGCGGCGAACGTACCATTGAACATGACCATCACCTGGTTCCCAGGTCAAAGGGCGGAAGCAACACCCTGGCGAATATGGCCGGCTTATGCGAAAAATGTCATACGCTGGTGCATACCGACCAGACCGCCACAGAAAAGCTGGCGGCTTTGAAAACAGGCCAAAACAAAAAGTATGGGGCTTTATCCGTACTGAACCAGATCATTCCGTACCTCGTAGAAGCTCTGTCTAAGAAGTTCCATGGAAATATCCGTCTGGTATCCGGATGGGAGACCAAGCAGTTCCGGGATGAACACCAGATCGACAAGGACCATGACATTGATGCCTACTGCATTGCAGTGGTAGGACAGGAGCCTAAGATGATCGATGTCCCGAAAACCCATTTTGAGATCCGCCAGTTCCGGCGGCATGACAGGGCACGGATAAAATCCCAGACCGAGCGTGTTTACCGGCTTGATGGAACAAAAGTTGCCACAAACCGCCGGAAGCGGATGGAACAGAAGTCAGATTCCCTGGAAGATTGGTATCAAAAAATGGCAGAGCAGCATGGTCATCAACAGGCAGACTGGATGCGTTCCAGGCTGCAGGTTCAAAAGAGTACCAGACGGTATAACAATCCAGATCGGTTGCTGCCGGGAACCGCTTTTGTATATCGGGGGAAGACATACATTATGACCGGTCAATTAACCGGAGGACAATATTTCAGGGCCGCAGGGTGCGATAAGAAAAACTTTCCTGCCAGAAGTGTCCAAATCGTGAGACACAATCAGGGACTGGTGTATGTGTAACATAAGGGCGATTCATCCGCGCATCTAAAGCTACGCGGTTTTCTCGCCAATATTTTATAAAAGAGCAGTGAAGAAAAACAAGAGAATACTGCAAAGAAAAATCAAAAGGCTGAAGCGGCTTCTCAACAAACACAGGAGGAAAAATTCATGACATCAACAACAGAACGTGCTCTTTACCGGGCAAAAGGAAGGGATGGAGAAGGGTGGCGAACGGGGCATTATTGGTTCTGCCAGGACACGTTACTCTGTATCGCCAGCGAAGCGGAACGTGAGAAAAATGAACACCATTATCTTCTCTTTTCTGGGTGCTGCGATTGGGGATTACCTATGCCACACTACAAAATGGATATTGATCCGGAAACATTGTGCCAATATACGGGAAGGAATGACAGTCAGTACAAACAGATTTTTGAGCACGACATCTGCAGATCTTTAGTAGATAATCAACTGATTGAGATTGTCTGGCATAACAGCGGATGGTACGGAAAATATATATCGGAGGAAAAATACAAACCTTTGGATTCATGGTTTTATCAGAATGGTAATTGTAGTCTTCTTATCATTGGGAACAGCATAGACGATCAGGTTCAGACAGGGGAGGATGCAATATGAAGCAATCTACACCGTGCCTGAGTAACGCGACAAGAGCTCTTTTGCGTTACGGAACGGATAAAACATTAAGAGAAGTATCCACTCTCTATATTTATGTAATTCTGCTGCTGTTTCCGTTTTATGCGACTGATCAGTATTTCCGATTGCTGCGGGATCGTACTGCATTTTTTACGACTGCAACCATGATACTTGTAGTCTGCGTTATCTTCTTGTATCTGAAGTTACTTGTGATGCTCATGCTGGAGTGTATACGGGAAAGCGGACAGTTAAATTCCTTTGTCTCAGAATTACGAAGCTATATTACTTCGCACAAACCATCATACACTGCCATGGATCGATGCATGCTTTGTTTCCTGTTCATTTCTGCATTATCCACGCTCTTTTCCCAATATCGTACCGAAGCATTCTGGGGAAATGAGGGCCGGTATCAGGGAATGTTTTTATGGTTTTTGTACGGAGCAGCATATTTTATTATCAGCCGCCATGCAAAACCAACTTTGAAAATGATGCAGGTATTTTTAATTGGAGGTGTCATTTCTGCATTATGGGGGATTGCAAACTTCCTTGGCATGGATCCATTCCATTGGCTAGATCTGGTAAAAGAAGAACAGCGAGGGATCTTTGTGTCTTCGTATGGCAACATCAATACTTATACGGCTGCCATGAGCATTTTTATGGCGATTGCAGGAACACTTTATATCATGGCATCAGAAAAATGCAGTGAGGATACCAATTGGAAGATCAGGGAACTTTGGTATCCAATAGCCTTTTTCCTATTATGTGTTGCATTAATCACAGGAAGATCCGATAATGCGGTGTTGGCAATTATTGCTTTTTTCATTATGGTTCCTTTCTTTACATGGAACAACCCCATAAGAATCATGCGTCATTCGTATCTGTGTGCTTTATTTGGTGGTGCAATGGTAACTTCCAGTTGGCTGGCTCTCGGAACTAAAAATCCATACATACAGTCAAATGACGGTATCCTGTTGAGATTATGCAACGATCGTACAGCAATGCTATTTATATGTATAGCGGGTATTTTGTGGATTATGATATGTACGGCATTTACAAACAGGCAAACGGATTACGCAAAAAAGATATGGGCAGGATTGATCGTGACAATTATCCCAATGGGATTTCTTGGTGTGGCTGCATTACGAAATCATCCTGTTTTACTCAATAGTGCCATTGGCCCGTTTTTACATTTCTCAGATTCTTGGGGCAGCCACCGCGGTTATATCTGGAGAGCTACAATCGAGGAATTTGGGAACTTTACACTAAAAGATACTCTAATCGGAACAGGACCAGAAACATTTGGTATGGTTATGAAGAATTTACGGTACGATGAGATGAAGGCGATCACCGGACAAGTATTTGATTCGCCACATAATGAATTCCTTCAGTACCTGTTCACGACAGGGGTACTTGGAGCGATGTCTTATTACGGCTTCTTGATATCCGGCCTTGTACATGGAATAAAAACGAACACAAGCTTAAGGTCAGCGGCGGCTGTCGCAATAGCTGTATATACGGTAACCTCTTTTGTAAATATTTCGGTACCAATTACACAACCTTACATTATCATTCTGGCAGCTTTCCTTGGCACAACGGAAACAGGACGTGTCTACGGAAACAGTTAAACAAAAAAATATACTATTAAGCCCGCCTATACAATGGGCTTTTTTTTTGCGTTTTTCTTCATTTCATATTCCATAATTAAAGAAAAATAGGAGGGCATTAATATGTATTGTAGAAACTGTGGTCATGAGATGGGTGATGAGGAACAAACTTGCACATCCTGCGGTGCGAAGAAAAATGTCGGACATTCTTTTTGTCCAAATTGTGGAAAAGAGGTCAATGAAAATGCGAGTGTTTGCGTGAGCTGCGGTTTTCAGTTTGTACCGCCGGCAGAACCGAAATCAAAACTGGTAGCTGGACTACTTGGCATTTTCCTTGGTGGATTCGGAATACATAATTTTTATCTCGGCTACACCAAAAGAGCCACCATTCAGTGTGTAGTTTCCACCGTATGCCTGCTGCTATCATGTTGCACATTTGGTATTACTGCTTTCGGCACTCTTGGTATCGAAATCTGGGGGATGGTCGAAGGAATTATGATCCTGGCAGGCAAAAGAAACACGGATGGGGCGGGCAATCCATTGAAAGATTAAGTTGTGTTTCTTTCCTTTTATTTCGGAAATATGCCTTTTAAAAGGTAATAAGGCTATGAAAATAGCGAATAGTTTTCCTTTTATATCGGTAACAAGGAAAGAACCGGACAATGATAGTTTTTCCTTTTAAAAAGGTAACAAGAAGAAAAACACAACGAAGAGGACGCTCCAAGAGGGCGTCCTTTTCCTGTACAAACAAAGAGGAGGGTATATGAAACCATTCGACTTAAACACGCAAAAACAATTTTATCTTGCCACAATGATTGTAGCGGTAGTGGAACTAATTGGTGTAATGGTAATATCTGTATGTAATATCAACCTAACAACTTTGTTTCCTGGCTGCATTTTTAAAGAGATGACCGGTTACAATTGTCCTGGCTGCGGAGGTACCAGAGCAGTTATCGCATTGCTTCAGGGACACTTTTTTCAAAGTTTTTGCTATCATCCGATTGTACTATATACGATTTTCCTAGAATGGATGTTACTCACATCCAGTTGGTTAAATAAACGAGGTATTTATGCCTCACAATTGATGCTGCGGCCAGTGCATTTTTATGCATTTATTGCGTTGTTAACTGCAAATTTTTTCATAAAAAATTTGACGAGAGCCTACTTGTAAGGTTCTCATTTTTACTTGAAAAACATGAAAATTTAATATCCGCAAATTACGAGCATCTCCATTTGGTTTTGCGGATAAGGGAAAACATACTTTTTCAAAGAAGATATATATCATGAAACGGGACCTTTCGGCGTCAAAACGGGGACCTTTCGGCGTCAAAACGGGGACCGTTGGCGTCAAAATGGGGACCGTTGGCGTCAAAATGGGGACCGTTCGCAAATTTTCGACACCCCGCAAAGCCGCATAAACACTGGCTTTTTCGCACTTTGAAAATTTTACCGTAAACAGTTATTATAAACAGTTTTTATAAAAGGCTCGATTCATTTTTTGACGAAAAAAACTTAAATACAAACCATAACATTTTAAAAACCAGTAGTAATTTGTGTGTACAAAATAGGTAGTTATTCCACTTGAATGGATTGCCCTCAAAAGAATGAATATTCATCATTTTGGAAGAGCGAACAAACCTCAAGGTTATGAAATATCTAAACGGAGTTCAGTCCACTACCGGATTCAGTTTCCATTTGTTGGAAACAGCAAGCTGTTTCGGTTGGAGAACCGCAACTTTTTTGCAGCATTAAAAATCCGGAAATTTTCATATCCGCAACGATCGGAAATTTTGTATCTGCGTATTCCTGCGATAAAATACCAATATCATTCTCAAAATACACATAATTGGAATACAAACAGACGGGAGGTCTTATTGTGAGTAAATATACGCAGAAAACACATGCTTCGGTTGGTGGAACGGATAAAGATTGTAAATTATTTGAAGCAAATGACGTTGCAAAATTTGGGCTCAGTTATGCAACAGGGACACTTCTCGGTCCGATTTCTTATAAAGCGCTTATGTATCTGCTTTGGAAATGCAATGCAGTAACACCTGGAGTATTCGATATAGTCTCCGTTCCCATAACTGAAATTACAAACGCGTTGGGATACTATCAGGATGAGAACCGAAATTTTTCACATCGGGCAAAGTATATCTGTAAAGCACTGGAAGATATCATGTCAAAACCACTGCAGATTCATGATGGGAAAGCGAATAAATATATTGCTTATGCATTCTTGCAGTATGTGGAAGCAGATTTTCAAGATGGTATTCTCAGGGTTCAGTTTTGTAATGCACTTTTCCATCATTTCGGCCGGGATTTAAAAGAGAACTTTACTGTGGTGAAATTAAAATACTTAAACCGTTTAAATACCACTGCGGAAGTGCTCTTATATCCCTTTTTCTGCAGGTATCAGGATATGCGGATTTTGAATTACAAAGTCAGCGAACTGGCAAAATTGATCACACAAAATGAAAATTACGAATATAAAAAGTTAAAAAGCAAACATCTGATTCCAGCTATCGAGACGATCAATGCCGTTACAGACATTCATGTGGATTGGCAGGAGAAGAAAAAAGGAAGAAAAGTAGAATCCATTCAGTTCACAATCAGTAAGGAGCCGGCAGAAGATGAAAAAAACTGCTTCATGGTTTATAATCGCCTGAAACCAAGCGAATATGGAGCGGTTCCATACAATGAAGAGTGGATGCAGGCATACCAGTATGATTTCGGAACACAAAAATATATGCCAAAAGCACAGGAGGATCAGACATGTATCTAATGCATATGGATGAGATAGTCGCAAAAATAGAAGTGATGAATGGAAAAATTATTGCTGTTCCCCAAATTTTTAACCAACAGCTTATGCCAGTTGGTGTTTCCGCTCAAAGTCCGAACCTTCCGCTCCTTCTGCAAAATTGGGATGACATGAGATCCATCCCATCGGAACGCCAAAATATGGATCGAATTTTGAGAGCAATTCCAGGGGGATTATCAGAGGCAAAAAGGCAAAGTCTGCGCGTCAGCCTTACGGATACCTACTGGATGCAGGAAGAGAATATGCAACTATCATGGAGAGATGTCAATTTTCATAACAATGGGTTTGCAACGGACTTTGCAGATGTTGCCGTCTTTGAAAAAAACATTCCGATTGTTTCTTTTGCGGATCCAGACTATACAACAGATGGAGTACTTCGAAAAGGCTGGATTTCCATGAATCACCGTCCGGTATTGTTAAAATTTGGCAATCTGGGACAGAATGCCAGAGGAACAAATTTATTAAGCGCTAATGAAGTAATCGCTTCCAAGCTTGCAGATGTAATGGGAATTCATCATGTTCGTTATTTTCCAGTGTGTGTTGAGGAATCAAAACAGATTGTATGCGGCTCTCATTGTTTCATCACAGATGCAGGAAAAGATTTTGTAACAGGGCTGCAAATTGCCCATGTTCATCACAGCTTCGGAAGAGAATTGTATCACCAGTTTTGCGCAATGGGGTGTCAGAAAGAGGTGGATCGGATGCTGCTTCTCGATCATCTGCTGCATAATACAGATCGCCATGAAAAGAATTTCGGAATCATACGAGATGCAGCAACTTTAGAAACCATCCAATTCGCCCCGCTTTTTGACTCTGGTTCCTGCCTTGGTTGGAATTACAATCCAGCACTTTTACAGACAGGGGAAACAAAGCCGTTTGCAAGAAAAAGAGAACAGCAGCTTCACTTCCTACAGAAACTACCATGCGATGTGCCAGATCCGAATTTCGTAAAAGCAGTCATTGCGGACACATACGAAATATTTGGAATAAAGGAACGCCAATATCAGATTGCATGCGATGACCTCGAAAAAAGCTATCAGATATTAGTGGAAAAAGAGTATCTGTATCAGATCCCAAAAGGACTAGAAGAGGAGGAACGGGAATGATTTTGCGTATGTTTTACAGGGAAGATCCAGTTATGGATATTTCAGTCATCGATTCTCCGGGAGAGTTTATTGCTCAATCATGGAATATCCTTTGTCCCGATTTACTTCCAGAAGAATTAAAACCCGCATTTGCACATACAGATTACAAGGAATTACAACTAAGCATCCTCCACCAATGGATTAACCAAAGAGCGATACCGGATTACCGCGAGAATATCGATGACTGTCTGCTGTCACTTTATCATCTGCCGCATCATCTGTTCGGCCGTATGTATCGATATCAACATACAGCGGCGTTGCTATCCCATTTTGCTTCTGGGTTCGATGACTATGTTTTATCGCCAACCAAAATCGAAATCATTTGCTATGCGCCAATCAATCCAAGATTGATCAATCTGTACCGATTGCGCTCAATCGAAAAAGATGAATGGTATATGCGAAAACAAAACCCAGTCTGCATAGCAGATGAATGCTTGAAAAAGAGGATCGACATTCCTATTCCATATGAAAACCAGTGTATTCCATCCATTTCTTATACCATTCCTTCGTCGGTGCCATCTTGGTGGGAGAGAGAAACAAAAGGACTGGTTCTGAAACAGAAACTGCCTGAATGGAATCAAGGGGAACTAAGAGATAGGGCGGAATTTCTAATCGAATATGGAGAAAAGTATGCATTCGCCGGCAAACGATATCTTTCAGACAATCAGTTCTGTACTGATTTTTCCGATATTTCGGAGCATGATGTTAGTTTTCTGCAATCTTTTTTACTGTATATGAAACCTCGCGAAGACTTCTGGGAGCAATTAAAAATACTGATTCCAGAATACGCACATCCAGTCATACAGCCAATCAGCAAACTGATGGAAACCGCCAAAGAAAAGAATATTTCCATCAGTCCAGCAGAAATTGGGATTGCTTGTCAGAAACGCAAAAAAGATGCTTTCCCAATCGTTATTTTGTAAAATCCAGACACCTACGGGTGTCTTTTTTTGTTGTGAAGGACGATCCGCACCCATCATTACAACGAGAAACAAAAAAGGCATTATGAGAAAAATATCATGCCAAAAATATGACAGCGGGAAACCGTTAAAAGGAGGGAAAGATCCACACTTTGGCGCATAGCGCCGTTAAGAATCATCGAATCACAATTGCATATGGAACAGAAGAATGAAAATCACAACAGAAAAATAGGAGAAAAAAATGAACAAAAAAGAAAACGTGGTAGAAATGCAAGTGTTTGATATGAAAGAACTGGAAGAAAGATATCAGGAAAAATATGTCGTGGATCCATTATATACGGCTTCCAGGGAAAATGTAGATGTGAACGCTTATGATGATTATTTGAATTTCTTAATCGAGAGTGTTGGAACACAGGAAGAAAAGGAAAGTAGAAGAAAACAGTGCAACAAAAAGAAGACGGTTTCACTCATGGAGATAAATCCGCTTCCGGAAGGGAAAACAATCCAAAAAATCGCCGACCGGTTCCGCTGCTGGCCGGCTGAACTTCACAAGCGTTACGAAGAGCAGATGGTGGATGAATGGAAAAATCATCCGGAACAGTTTTTCCAATGGGTATTAAAACAGATGGAAGAACAGCAAGGTGATAAGCTGCGGGTTATTCATAAAGGAATGCCGATGGGGCCGGATAATTGCAAGATTACTACAATTCAGAGTCATACGGAACAGGATCCGTTAATCAAAAAAGCAATCGAAATGGCCGCGCCATTTCGGTTCAATCCCTACAATAAGTACAGGACGCTTGTGCGGCTGGGGGAAGTAGATCCAGATAAATGGACCATGCAGGCATTCTGCAGATGGACAATCGCACATATTAAGAAGGGAGAAATGGCTCCGTATTTAAACCGCCTGGATATTAGTAAACCTTATTCGCCGACGAACTGTTATTTCAGTTTCCGTCCAAGAAACGGCAGAAGCCATGGAATGTCAAAAACCCATCTTTACAGTAAATGGACGTATTTTTCCGGCCATTATAAGGAACTTTTGGCCAGCCCGGTTTCCTTACAGGATTTTATGGATTATGCGTTAGGGGAAGGCGGATATCAGTTAAAATGCGGTATCAAAGTCAAAAAGACCGGATTAAAAATGACGGTTAGGAACATCCACTTCCTATCTGTGAATGATTATACCCACATCAATCGGATTATGAGCGTTTATCGTGATATCCCGATTGAACAGAATGGATTCCGGAATCCGAAAGAGTTTATAGCATGGACCATCCAGTCCGGTTACAGTGAATGGATGGATTTTAAAAAGGTTGGAAGAGGTAAATATTCCGAAAAGACCTGTGTCTGGGATATCTTTACAGAGGAAGCCTATGTGGCAAGCAGGGGACGCAGAACCTACAAGATTTACACAAAAGCAGCAAATAGAACGATAGCATAAGAAAAAGAGGTAAAAAGCATGAGATTAATTGGAACAATCAATAAGGTACATCTGGCGGGTCTTCTGGATGGACCAATTACACCAAGCCATACGCTGTTTGGACAGCATTTCTATAAAGCGGTCATGGTGGTAAAAAGAGAAAGTGGAGTACAGGATAAAATCCCCATTACCATTTCAGAAAAATGGAAGACAGTAATGGAACAGGCAAAGCGCGTGAATATCACAGGAAGCCTTCGGTGTTACAATATGGCTAAAAACGGGAAAGCCCATATGGGAATGACTGTTTTTGTGAAAAGTTGTACATTGGAGCCAGAAGGCGCACAGGATTTAAACGAAGTTTCCCTATTTGGGGAAGTATATCGGGAACCACTTTTAAAAGAGCGGAAAACGAAGAAACTTGCTCAGTTTTTATTAGCTGTTTATCGTGATAATAAACATCCGGATGTTATTCCATGTATGAGTTGGAATCAGGATGCAGAACGAACAGCACAGCTTTCGCCAGGAACTAAAGTGAAGGTACATGGCCGCATTCAGAGCAGGCTAATCAAAAATAAGACGGAAATTACCTATGAGGTATCCGCAAACAATATTGAAGTGTACGAAGAAGCATGATTATATCGAAGAGCTGCATTATGCAGCTCTTTTTTTTGCAGACACATTTTTAAAAACATCATTTTTTCTTATCCGCAAGATACAGATTTTGAGAGAATCTGCGCACAAAGATAAAATAAAGGCAATGTTATGGAAATGGGAATTTAATGTTTTGGCGCAGCGCCATTTGTGTCAAAAACCTATTTTCTTAAAAAAAATCCCATAATTTCCTTAGACAAACATTTCATGTGGGAGACAGCCGGAGTATCCAGGAAAAGACGCTACTTGACAGGATGGCAGCCGTTGTACCCGCAACAACGAAAAAACAAAAGGAGGATCAAACAATGCTTTTGAAAACGAAGGCAAAGCGAATTGTCTGTTCCGTGCTTTCCACAGTCATGCTATTTGGTAATACCGCAGGCGCCATGACTGCATATGCGGTGGGACAAAACCCTCCGGTTAACCCGGATGGAACGATCCCGAATGGAAACAAACCGCAGGATCAGATTTGCACGGAGGGAACTTACATTAACGACACCCCGCTCAGGCTACAGGTATCAAAAGTGAAGACGGAACAGGGTGGACACGAGGGTATTGCTCCGGAATCTACGGAAGCTGCTCAGACGGATACGATCACATACCAGATTTCCGGGCGTGTGGAAGGTTCTGAAACGGAACTTCTGCAGACATACGGTGCAGACAAAGTAGAACTTGCATATGGAAGCAATGGAGTATATCTTGGCTATGGCTGGATGAAGGGGACATTGGAATATCTTCTTAACCGACAGGCACAGAATTTGGATGAAGACATTCAGATTCTTTATAATGCGAACGGTGTATTTGAAGGATACGCTTATGTAACCAGGAAATTGGAAACTGCAGATGATGTAAACCGCTATGTTGCAGGAGCCAAAATGGCGCTGTATGATGCAGTAGAGATTTTCAGGGATCCTTCTATTACCAATGACGGTGATGATTACGGAGAGGATGAACGATTCCGCGGGGTCACTGTAGAGAGGGTATCTGGTTCTAATAATGTATCCAGCGCTTATGTACAAAAAGGATACGCCGGCAATCAGGTCATGTATGTACTCCAGAAAGAAGATGGTACCAAAATCGAAATTGATGCTCATGGAAATATCATCAATGAAAATTATCATTACCAGGATCTTATCAATGATACCGGAGATGGGGTATGGGTTGTCCAGACAGTACAGCGAGAGGATACACCGATCCTGTTTTATAGCATGGATGATTTGGAAATTACCTCAAACGATATCTATGAGGACGGTAAAAAACTGGATGATGTGTTTGGATCAGAGAGAAAGAAAAATACGACCTACGGATTTGATAAGGAAGGGAATGTTGTGGACATTACCCAGTGGAATGAGAGAGATTTTTCCATCTTTGCATTCCCGGCAGACTCAAGTTCCCCGGTGTATGAATTCGTGGGAGGTGATTTTTCACAAATCCGTTACAACGAACATGAAAAACGGATTAAGGTTGGAAAAGATACGGTCATTTATCATCTGGATAAAGATGGAAACAGAGATTCCATGGTTGATCCGCAGACCGGTATCGCCTACATCGAAGAGACCATCGCCCCGCAGGAAGGGCATGACAACATTCATAAACCAAACGACACAGATTCTACACAGAACACGAAGATTTATGTATGGCCGGTCAATGTGTTTTATGACGGTTCTGGCGCTGATTCAGGGAATGACAACGGTTCCAAGACATTCCAGAAGATTATGACTACCCGTGTAGCAACATTCAATGCAGACACTGCAGAGGAATACACGACAGGAACTTATAATGGCGAAAGCAACCGTTTTGAAAAACAAATGAATCCGGTTCTGGATCAGTATGGACATCCGGTTTATTACAGAAAGTCCAATGAAACCTATGTAAAAGGTGAAGATAAATGGGACTATGATGGCGATGAGTATCTGGGATACACTTATAAGGATTCTTTGGATGATGAAAATGAAAATGCGTATTCCATCAATGACCATGATAAGCTTTATAACGGAGATAAAGATGATCCTTTTGATCAGAGTACACACTATCAGTATGGGAGCACCCTGTCTGTCAAGGTAACGGTGGATATGGAGGGCAACTATATTGTGAATGGCAAAAAGACAGTACCGGTTCCGGTGCGTCCCGGATATGTGTTTGGTGGTTGGCTGGTGGAACCAGATCGCTTGGAAGCAAATGGTCTGATTGCAAAAGCAGAGTGGCAGAATAAAAACGGAAGCGGAATGTCGGAAGACGAAAAGAAACAGTGGTATTCTGAACAGGAAGCGACCGGGCAAACGAAGAACCTAACAGTTACATTTGATGCTAATGGTGGTGAATTCCGTCATGGTTCCGGTGATATTCATTCTACAGATAATGTGCTTTATCGTCGCCTTGGAGATTCATTCCTGATTGAAAATATTTGGACAACAGGAGAAAACACACCAAATGATCCGCTGGATATTCAGCATGTGGATACTGTGGGCAATACTGCAGCGGGTTCGAATACCATCAGTCAGGACGGCAAAACAGGAAATGATGTCTATTCCGATGAAACTGCATCTGGTGGCCAGGCAGATATGCTAAAGCGCGTGAATACAGGCGTTTATATTATGGAAGAGGTAGAAGCTCCGTCAGGTTTTGTAAAGGCCCTTCCAGTTGGTGTTACTATGAACGAGCATACTGATTTGCAGTATGCAGAAATGACAGATACGACAATCAAAGCCGAATTTGTCAAAGTAGATGCTACAGACTCTTATGAGAAAGATCTGTATATTGATGGCGTTTTACAGAAAGATGATGCAGGAAAGAATATCCAGGTTACAGAAACGAAGGGGCAGTATTCTTTTGGACATGTAAGAGGAGCAACACTCGCACTGAAAGCAAGAGATAAAGAGACAGAAAAAACATTCAGTGATTGGGTAAAAGTAACTGCACATGATGGAATTCAGAAAAAAGAAGAAAATGGTATCTATTACATTGAATTTTCATCCGATACTCCTCTCTTTTTAGAGGGTGTTCCTGCTGGAAATTATGTAATTTCTGAGGTAATAACACCAGCAGGTTTTGTGCGGATGCCTGACCAGAATATTACGATTACAGAATCCGATTCCGTTCATTTTTATGCAATGGAAGATGACCACACCAAGCTGGAAATCGAAAAATATTATAAGGACGGCGAATATAACAAACATTTATCCAATGCTTATAGGGCGGAATTATCTTTAACAGAAGAAAACGGAACTCTGGTGGCAACTTGGAAAACAGATGATATTTCTGATTACACCAATGAAATCGCAAAGCGTCAAAAGAAAACACTCTGGCAGAAATTCCTTGGTCTGTTTAACGGGGACGAAAAAACAATAAGCTTTGTAGATGCATTTACGGAGCAGGTCAAAAATGGAAATACAGATATCGATCAAATGTCATGGAATGTGTTGCGGGAGGCAGTTATGGCTTCCGGATCAACAAATGAAGATGAAGTTTGGATTCTTTCTGATGGATCCAGGGTAACATGCTACAAAAATACTACACCAGACAATGCGCCAGAAGGATTTAAAGAAGCATATGATGCAAGAAACCCAGAAGAAAATTCTTTTAGTTATACCATTACTATGACAGCAACAAAAGATAAGACAGCGTCAAAAACAATGTCTGATCAAATTTGGAATGTGAGCAATGGTTCTAAAATGCACATTAGTATTTATCCGGTCAATGAAGACAACAGCGCCGGATACCAGAAATACGGTGTATCATTTGGTTTTAATTATCGGGATGATTATACAGGAAAATATGACAACATGGTCAGCTACGATACGATTGATGGCCAGCATCGTTTTGATTATATTCCAGAAGGTACTTATGTGTTAAAAGAAACTAAAACACCAGACGGATTTGTTACCGCAGCAGACAAAACCATCATTGTAAAAAAAGATGGAAGTGTGCAGCGTTATACACTGGAAAATAAGAAAAAACAGTTGGTTATTGCGAAAATCGCCCAGAAAGATAACTTATTTTATACTGGCCAGAGTGATAATGTAGCTACTACAGATCCAGATATTAAAAAAGCAGCCGTTATTCCGGGCGCAGAGTTATCCCTTTACTATAGCAGTACTCCTATTGCAGATTACAAACAAGCATTTGCAGACGGCAAAGTGCCGGATGGTGTAACTTTGGCAGATCGGTTTGTATCTGGAACGGATGGGGTATACACAGAAGCAGATTTCAAGGCGGAAAAAATACGAGAAGACCAGATTGGGGATTACAAACCACATACGGTGATAGATATACAGAATGGGTATTATTATCTGACAGAGACTAAAGCACCAGAATATTATGCGCCAATGGAACCAGAAGAAATCCAGGTTACCGATTTAACAACAGCAGATCAATTAACCAGCATCACAGTGGTCAACATGCCACAGACACTGGAAGTCAAAGTATATAAAAAGACTGCGGCTGGAACAGGGGAACCTTTATCTGGAGCTGTATTTTCCGTTAAAAACAAAACGCTTGGTGGAGTAGAAGTAGGCACGATTACAACCGGTCAGGATGGTTACGGGACAACGAATCTCAAGGATCTGGGACGTTTTACTGCAGATGGAAAAATTGAACCGTACACCTTTACGATTGAAGAAATCAGCGCACCGGCAGGATATCAGTTAGATCCGACCGTTCATGAATTTACTGCTGATAAGAATACCAAGGGTGATGTAACAATCATGGTTAATCCTGCAGACGCCAGTATTCATAATGGCGTTTTAACAGTAACAGACGAACCCTCTGAACTGACGATTTCAAAATCTGATTTCCAGAATGGTGGAGCTGTACCTGGTACAGTGTTAAAAGTGTATGAAGCAGTGCAGGAAAATGGTACTTGGAAAAGCAATGGCGTATCGTTAAATGATACTTGGACATGGGAAGTAAAAAAGAACGAAAAGAGCCATAGTATTTCCGGTCTGACAGCTGGCGGAACCTATGTGATTTGTGAGGAAAAAGTGCCGGCAGGATACACGAAAGCGGATGATGTGTTCTTCCGAGTATCTAAAACAGGTCGTTCCATCGATAAGATCTGGTATGATGACCAAGAAGTAATTAACATTGAATTTGATACTGACAGTACGGATGCAGTAGAAAGTGTAACGTTTACCACAAGAACTGTTATTGCATCTTCTATTGTATTGGAAGATTTGAATGAAAATGGAATAAAACAGAATCTTGGTGTATTAACAGATGGTACAGCGATTTTAACTTCCAAAAACATTACAGATGGACACACTTACCGTATGGATGAGTATGTACAATATTCAGATGGTAAGATTGACCGTTTAAGTACAACAACATTCATTGCAAAATTATATAATGGCAAGATGCTGATTGATTTACATCATGCAGTGAAAGATTTAACCGTTGATATTACTGATTCTAATGGTAAACGGATTCTTTCTTTTACTCCAGATAATACGGGTAGTTATACAGCGGCAAATCCACTGGTGTCAGATCCAAACAACCTGACTGTTGTAAAGACAACGGGCGCCAATCATGCAGCTGTACAGAAAAAGGATAGAATTCAGTATGAGATTTCTTATACTGGCGCTGGACAGGAAATAGTATTATTCCCAGATAAAAACCTGAAATATTTTAGTACAAAGGGTTTTGAGAAAGATGAGGATGGAAATTATCGATTAACAACCACAGAGGAATCCGGCACTTATACAGTTGTTGCAACTGTGCAGGGAGAAGCCGGCTATATTGACCAGCAGGTTAGCATTGGCGACCGCATGTACCAATATATCAACCCTATTGCAGTAAATGAAGGGAGTTTTCCTTTTGAAAACAGTTCCAAATTGGTTATTTCCAGTGCAGTGCAGGGAACTCATCTGGACAATAAAAATGCCGCATTTACTTTTAAAATCCGACTGACAGACGAAAACGGAGCGCCGCTGCGAGGTATTTATGATTATGTGACCAAACACGCAAGTAACAGTGGAAGATTGGAAGCAAAAGAATCCCAGACTGAATTTACCGTTACTTTATATGGCAATGATTTCATTGCAATTCATGATTTACCATATAACACAAAATACAGCGTCGTTCAGGTTGTACCCGAAAATTATCAGTTCGTTGTCACAAACACCAAAGCGGATGGAAAAACATCCAATACCTCCGTCTCCAATGTGTTATTTACCAATACAAGGAACGAAACAAGTGAGAGGACATTATTTAAAAAGAACACAGGTTATGTACTGACAGAACATCTGAATTTTACAGATGAGTCGGAACTGGTTCTGAATAAATATGGATTTACATTCGGTGACAAGTGTGAAATCAAAGATGTTATGGTATACAATAAACCAACCGAAGTATGGTTTACAAAAACAGACTGGGCAACATCCGAAGAAGTGGAGGGTGCATTATGCCAGTTGATGGACGAGGACGGCAACATCTTAACCGATGCATTAGGAAATCCGATGGAATGGATATCTACAAAGGAGCCGAAGAAATTCGTTGGTGTTCTGGAAGCAGGAAAGACCTATCGCTACCACGAGGAGCTGGCGCCGGAAGGCTATGGCTATTCCGAAGATGTCGTATTTACGGTATCAGAAGATGGCGTAATTGATAAAGTGATCATGCAGGATAAGCCAACAAGCATTTTATTCACAAAAGAAGATTTTGGCGGCAATGAAGTGCCGGGTGCAGCCTGCGAATTACGGGTAGTACATGAAGATGGCAGCACTGAAATAGTGGATTCCTGGATTTCCGGTTTGAAACCGCATGAGCTGTCCGGAAAATTAACAGGAAATACAACTTACCTTTATCACGAGTCACAGGCACCGGAAGGATATAATATTAGTGAGGATATCCTGTTTGTCCTGGATCAGGATGGTAATGTGAAAGATGCTCATTATGTAAACAAAAACATGGAAACCATTTTGTATGACAAGGACGGATTTACTACCGGTATTGTAGCTCATCCAGATGGGACTTATACAAATGCAGGAAAGCCGGTAACCATTGATAAGGATGGAAATGCTATTGACGAAGCCGGCAATCTTCTTGCGGAAGGTGTAAAAAAACAACTTCCGATTGAGGGAAATATCATCCGAATGAAGGATGCACCTACAAAGATGATCTTTAGAAAAACGGATCAACATACTGGTGAAAGCCTTGCGGGTGTAACGATGGAACTTTATAAATGCCCCAAAAAAGATCCATATGAGGAATACGATCCTGCAGACAAGGTTGCAGAATGGGTAACCGACGAAAGTGGAATCTTTAAACTGGAAGGCAAGTTAATCCCAGGAGAAACTTATACATTGCGCGAATCAAAGACAATTGACGGGTATTACTACAGCTACGATATTGAATTCGTGGTCAACAGCGATGGAAAAGAACAGGTTGTAGAGATGCAGAACCGAAAGATCATTGTTGATGTGCCACCAGATGAGCTTCCCGATCCAACTCCAGATCCAGAAGGAAAAGAACCAAATTATGAAATGGAAAAGGAACGTGTAACAGAAGCGCCTAAAAAGGGTGAAAGCGGTAAATATGGATTTTTCGCAGGAGATATTGTAACCTATGATGTTACCATAACCAATACTGGCAGCACCAGGCTGACCATGAAAGTAACAGATTCATTTGAAAATGCTTCTTATTTCAGCCAGCCAATGGTAACAGCAGTGCGGTATTATGCACGTGAAAACGATCGTATGAGCAGCCAGATGGGTACTACGCACAGTATCAATGGTTCTGTCGCCCATATTACCATTGAACAGGGCGGTTATGCAGTAGTGACTTATAAGGCAGAAGTGTTAGAAACAGCGCCTGAAGATCTGTCGGATTCTGCGCCAGATGATGGTAAAGGATATATTAATACAGCAAGAACCTACGATGTGGTTGGAAAATACTACGAATATAGTGGAGAAGACCACGATGGGGACGGCAAGGGTGACGAAAAAACAGAAGTTGAAATCCATGATCATCCAAATTTGGGAGATAAGGAAGACGACGCAAATACTCCGGTACAAAAACCTAAAGAAGAAAGGCCAAGATATAGTATGTCAAAATCCAGACCGACTCCAGCTCCGGAAAAAGGGGATGAAGACCGTTATGGCTTTCAGCGTGGCGATACGGTAACCTATGAAGTCAGAGTAAAGAATACAGGCAGCATGCCGTTAAAAATGTATGTGTCGGATGAATTTGATCCGAGTATCCGCAGTTATTTTGAAGACCTTAAGATTGTAAAAATCGAAGGTGAAGATATTTCAGAAGCTGGAATGGGTGTTGGATACCAGACGGCACGAATCCGGTTAGAACCTGGAATGGAAGCAGTAATCACCTATACGGCAACAGTCAGCGAAAAGGCACCAGAACGGCTGGCATTTACGGCGCCGGACGATGGCAATGGCTATTTAAACATTGCAAGAACTTACAGTGTAAAAGCAGAAAAACCAGATGGAACAGAAGGTGGAGTGGAAGAATATCCTGAAATTCCAGATAAGGAAGATGAAGCGAATACTCCAGTACAAACGCCAGAAGAACCACCGGAAGAACTTCCTCCGGGGCCTAATGAACCGGAATATCCGATTATCTGGCTGTTAAAAAACAGTGTCGAGGATCCTTCTCATATCTTGCCTGGTGGAACCTTCCAGGTGCTGGATGAAAATGGCAATGTGGTGCTTGAAATTACGGATACCGATGAAAATGGATTTGGCATCGGTTATGATTGGAAAGAATGGCAGGGTGTGCTGCAGGCAGATAAAACTTATTATCTGCATGAGGTAACGCCGCCGCCAGGATACACGAAAGCGGAAGAAGACGTAAAATTTACGGTAGGGCATTATGGTGAATCTGTTGAAGTGGTGGTTTCTAACAAAAAGATTCCAGATTATCAGTTTACGAAGGAAGATTTTGCTGGCAACGAAGTCATTGGAGCAACTTGTGAATTATCAAAAGTCAATCCAGATGGCTCTACAGAAAGTATGGGCGTATGGGTGTCTAATGGCACTCCGAAATCCTTTGATGGACAATGGGAGATTGAAACAACCTACCGCTACCACGAGGAACTTGCTCCAGATGGTTACGGGTACTCTGAGGATATCGAGTTTACCATTGGAGCAGATGGAACTATCACAGAAGCACATTACATCAATACAGACGGAGAAATGATCCTGTTTGATAAGGAAGGTTATCCGACTACCATCATTGTACATCCGGACGGCACTTATACGGACGGAGATAAGAAAATCACCATCGACGAAAATGGCAATGCAGTGGATGAAAATGGCGAAATTCATGCCGAAGGAGTAGAAACGAAGATTCCGGTAACCAATAATGTGATTCGTATGAAGGATGCTCCAACCAAGTTGCTGTTTGTTAAAACAGATATGGAAGGCACTGCGCTTTCCGGTGGTCGTTACCAGATTTTAAAACCGGATGGTACACCAGTAAAAGCGCTAATTGAATCGGAACTCTTTGAGCGTGGAAAAGAAATGATCTTTGCCGCAGATCCAGATGGTATCAATATTACCGGACAGTTATTAGCAGGCGAAAGCTATCTGTTAAAAGAATTGGAAGCACCTGATGGTTATATCACAGGCAATAGTGTACTATTTAAAGTACCGTATTTGAACCAGAAAGAACCGATAAAGGCAGTAATGAAAAATGCTCCGACAAAAATTCAAATCCTCAAAGTGAATGGACACGATGAGGCAGTTATCGGAGCAAAGCTGGTAGTACGTGCTGAAAACGGAGATGTGATGGACGCATGGGTAACCGATGGTAAAGCGAGAGATATTACAGGTAAGCTTGTTGTTGGAGAAACCTATACACTGTACGAAGAAGAAGCGCCAGCAGGGTATTACAAAGCCGATCCAGTAAGTTTTACAGTTGAGAATACAGAAAAAGTTCAAAATGTTAAGATGAAAGACGAGCAGACTTCAGTGAAACTGGTAAAGGTAAAAAAAGATACCAATGAACAGTTAAGTGGAGGTAAATTCTCAATTCTTCGTAAATCCGATAAAGCGGTAATTGTCCCTGAATTCGAATTAAACGGAGAAATTACCTTAACTGGAAAATTGGTAGCAGGTGAAACATATCTGTTCCATGAAATAACACCTCCAACCGGATATCTTTCTTCTTCTGATGTGGAATTTACTGTATCGATGACAGAACCGGATACACTTTTGGTTATTGTAATGGAAAACCGTAAGCCGAGTGGAGGAGGCGACCACGGAGACGGCGGAAGTACATCAGAACCCCCATCTATCGAGTTTAATAAATATGATGGAATGACGATGACGGCCCTTCCGGGAGCAGAGTTTACTGTCTATGATGAAAACGGTAATGTATACCGTCAGGTTGTAACTGACCAGCGAGGTAAGGCATATGTTACATTTTCAATACCCGGAAAATACTCCTATAAAGAAACGAAAGCTCCGGACGGTTATGAGCTGGATGGGACTGTGCGTGAATTCGTTATAAGCAAATCCTCCCATTTAACCGAGAATGTTGCCAACTATGAAAATCCGCCGGAAGTTATCATTAAAAAAGCGGATGCTCAAACAGGAGAACCAATTGAAGGTGTACGGTTTGAAATTACAAATGAAGAAGGCAAAGTCGTTTATACTGACACAACGGACGTTTACGGACTGATCACCTTTAAGCCTGGACAGTACGGTCATTATGCCGTTAGAGAGACGAAAGTTCCAAATAAGTACGAAATTTCTGACGGATACATTACATTTACCGTTACAAAATCTGGAGTGGAAGGAGAGACAACCTTCTACAACAATAAAAAGGACGAACCACCAAAGACAGATGACCCAGGAAAGAAAGGTTTTATCAATGCTGAGTATGATAATGGATCTGATGCCTATGGAAAAGGATGGTTTGACCGCGATGGAAATTGGCATCCATTTGCAAATCCATCAAAAACCGGAGATTTCTTCCCTTTCCTGATTCTTGCAGTCCTGATGGTTTGTGGAGCAGTTGGGTTTGTGGCAGTAAACCGGAAAAAGAAAGGAGAGCATCATGAGTAAGCAAAAAACACTTGCGCTCCTCCTGGCTGGCACCCTGATATTAGGGTGCCAGGCTGGTCCGGTATTTGCATTTGCAAATCCGGCCGGTGTTACGCAGGAGACGGAAGTAACAGAAGAATCTTCCGAAATACAAACAGAAACAAGATTAAAAGAAACGATCATACCAACGGACGATGTCGAACCTGGAGTAAACCGATTTGAAAAAAAGCTGACATACCAGACTTATGATCAGAACGGAGACGCAAAAGACCGGCTGCCAGCAACTATAACCGTAAATGGTGAAACCTATGCGTTATCGTCTGTTAAAAATCCTACCCTTATCAGCAAAGAGGAGGTAATTCCCAAAAACATCTCTTACGAAAGTGAAGTTTTTGTTGGAGATGAATCAGAACATATGCCGGCTCCAACCATGATCGGGGAAGACGGAAAAACTTATTCGTTAATGTCACAAGATTTGAATGAACGGGAAGCAGAAGAAAGAACGGAGTACCGAGAAGTCAAAATGACATACAAAGGTGTGGAAGCTGGCGTACAGATCCCGGATACAAAAGAAACGGAGTTTGAAGACGCAGATACCAGACAAACGGTGAAAGCGGTACTTGATTTAAAAAACACAGAAATCTTGAACGAACGATGGGAAGATCAGTTTTCCTTCCCGATTACGATTACAGGATACGATGCAGATGTTTTTGTTCTGAATGGAAAGGAAATCCCTAAGACGGAGGATCTCACACCGTACGCCGATGATTTCCTGGCATACCTAAAGCTGGATCCGGAGTTCTACCAGGTTGATAACATTGCCTGGGATGGAGCTGCGTATACTGGAGAAGACGGAAGCGTAATGCGTAATGCCCATGGAACCGGCAGCAAAAAAGTAAGGGATATTGAAGCAATCTACGCAGGAGATGTTAAGCTGCCGGCAATTGTGGGTAAAAGCTGGAACTGCGTATACGAGGAAGATATCCCAGTATCAGAATGTGTGATTTATACCATGGCTGTGACTGCGGCTTATGAAAAAACTGACGGGGCGGAAGTAGTGAAAGAACAGGGTTTTCTGGAAAAAATCGTAGGCTTCATTACAGCTACTTATGAAGCAGTAGTGGAGGCAATTAAGGAACATCCAGTTACTTCTGTTATGTGTCTGGTACTTTTGGCAGGCGCAATTACTTTGCTTCTAACAAAAAAGGTCAGAAACCGGTGCTTGTATGATAAAAATATCAAATGTCCTTATAAAAAGCACACTTTGGAGACCTGCAAATCATGTGTGAACTATCGCAATCGAAACAAAGTATAAGATATACAGGCGTCGCTTTATAAGCGGCGCTTTTTTCGATTCCAAAACCAATAATCGCAGGATACCAATCATAATTAAAAAAAAACAAAGGAGGTATTTATGTGAAACGAACAATATTCGCAGTTGCCGCATCTATGATAATGCTATCATCCCATGTGGCTTTTGCGCAGGAACAGGTAACGGAAAACACAGAATGGAATACGGATGAATCTCCGTTACTATCTTCTGAGAACGCAACAAACAACGCAGAATCTGGTGTGGCAGAGGAAGCGATTGATTATGCGATTTCCAAAATGGGATACCCATATTCTATGGAAAGGAGAAACAGCGGAAGCGCTTATGATTGTTCCTCCTTAGTGTATTACAGCTACAAGGACGCCGGGATTGATTTGTCTAATGGTGGATCCACAACGGCAGCAGAAATCGCAAGAGGACTGGCGACCGAAGGGAGAGAAACCAGCGCAGAAGATCTGGAGCCAGGGGATTTGATTTTTTACTCTTATAAGAACAATGGAAGGTATCGCAACATATCCCATGTATCCATGTATATTGGAAACGGGACCCAGATTGAAGCATCCTATGGAAAACAAAGAGTGGCAACGCGGCCAGTTTCTTTAAGTTCTGCAGTTATGATAGGCCGACCGGAAAGCGAAGAAAATCAAGGATAAGGAGGGGTAATTAAAGATGAAAAACAGAGAAATGCTTTGGAAAGACAGAAGACGGCTATGGTGCGGGCTTCCTTGGACCTTTACGACTTATCAGTTGGATGAAGAAAAATTGTATATTAAGCGAGGACTCTTTACTGTGACAAAAGATGAAGTGCGTTTGTATCGAATTAAAGATGTTAGTTTAAAACAAACATTCTTCCAAAGGGTTTTTGGGATTGGGAGTATTGTGATATCGAGCAGTGACGCTTCTTTGGGTAATTTTCAGCTGCAGAATATTAAAACACCGGAAACCGTGTGGAAACTTTTATCGGACAGAGTAGAAGAGGAACGTCAGCAGAAACGTGTGGGTGTACGGGAATTCTATGGAGATGATGGAGATGACGTAGAAATCGAAGAACCGTAATGCCTACAAAACCACTTCTGTTTTTGAGGCGGTTTTGGTAAAACCAATTTTAACAATTTTTTTTTCATAATTAAAGCACAAAAAAATAAATCTGCAAAATGCAGTGGAAAAGGAGAATTGTTATGTTTACAGCGTTACTTCCCAAGATTCTGATTGCCGTTTTGGTAATCGCCGTTCTGGCTATTATTGCCAGCGGCTATGTAAAAGCACCTACGGATAGAGCCTTCATTATCTCCGGTTTAACCCGAACTCCGAAAATCTTGATCGGACGAGCCGGTATTAAAATTCCGTATTTGGAACGAAAGGATGAACTGCTCTTAAAGCAGATTTCGATCGATATTAAAACGAATGGTTTTATTCCGACTCAGGATTTTATCGGTGTCGATATTGACGCAGTGGCAAAAGTGCGTATTCGAACAGATGAAGAAGGTATTAAGCTTGCAATGAAGAACTTCCTAAATATGAATGAGTTGAATATCTGCATGGCTTTAACAGATTCTCTTCAGGGTAATATGCGAGAGATTATCGGCACACAGAACCTGAGAGATTTGTGTACGGATCGAAAGAAATTCGGTGATGAGGTACAGGCGAAAGCCCAGATCGATATGAATAACCTCGGTATCGAAATCATTTCCTGCAATATTCAGAAAATCGAAGATGAAAGAGGTTTGATCCCTGCATTAGGTCAGGATAACATGTCCAAAATCCAGAAGGATGCTTCTATTGCAAAAGCTCAGGCAGACCGAGATGTGGCAATTGCAGAATCAGAAGCAAAACAGGCAGCAAACGATGCTCGCGTAGCCGCAGAAACTGCCATCGCCCAGAAAAACACAGATTTATTTATCAAGCAGGCAGAACTGAAAAAGCAGGCAGACATTAAAAAAGCGGAAGCAGATGCCGCTTATAAGATTCAGGAGCAGGAACAGAACAAAGAGATCCAGATCCGTACTGTAAATGCCCAGATCGCAAAGGCAGAGCGTGATGCAGAGTTAAACCGTCAGCAAGTTGAAGTAGAACAGCAGAAACTGGAAGCAGAGATTAACAAACGGGCAGATGCTGACCGTTATGCGATCGAGCAGGCAGCTGCGGCCGACTTAACAAAGCGCCAGAAGGAAGCGGAAGCAAAGCGTTATGAACAGGAACAGGACGCAATCGCCAAGAAGGCTCAGGCGGAAGCAGAGCGTTATGCGATGGAACAGAATGCTGCAGGTATTAAGACAAAGGGTGAGGCGGAAGCTGCTGCCATTCGAGCAAAGGGTGAGGCGGAAGCTGCTGCGATGGAAAAGAAAGCAGATGCAATGAAGAAATACGGACAGGCGGCCATGATGGAAATGATCGTTGAGAAGCTGCCGGAAATGGCGCAGGCGATTGCACAGCCGCTGTCTACCATTGATAAGGTAACCATCATTGATTCCGGAAACGGAAATAGTGGCGTCGCCTCAATGGGCGGATATGTACCTGCTGTTCTGGCCAAAACAATCGAATCTGTAAAAGAAGCAACAGGACTGGATCTTGGGGAAGTAATGAGAGCAAATACTTATGATGCCAAGGTAACCAAAAATGTTACTGTAGCTGGCATCCCGGACGGTTCCGATCGTGCAGATACCGCGGTTTCAGTTGCTATGGATGCTGCTGATGACATGGCATAAATCAACCTACTCGGTCATTCAGTGACCGAGTAGGTCGCTAATCTTAAAACAAAAGAAAAAGCTGTCGGTGATTCGGCAGCTTTTTAATGTACTTTTATCCATCTCCATAATTACTCTGAAAAATAAAGAAATATGAGTTTTGAAAGGAGAATGAAATGAGAGAAGGATACAGATATTGTACTGTTAATGGTACAAAACAGCGATTATGTGTCGTTCAGGATACCGATCCGCTGAATCCGCGCATCGAAGATGAAGGGAATATAGGTATGATGTGTTGTTTTGGACGATATTCCTATCTTGGCGATGACACTGGCTACCGAACGGTAGAAGATCTTAAAAAAGATTTGATGAACACAGCGGGAATCACTATGGAGGCGCTGCGAGAATATGCCAAACAGGGTACAAAATGGAGCCGTTTAGCATATGAAAAACAAAGCAATCTGTGGAAACTTTATCGTCGGCAGAAAGACGGCACAGAGAAGCTATTGTTAGAAGACGATGATGTTGAAATTCTGGACGATGACATTTTAGAAAGTATTTCCGTACAGGAAATTGTTGCATTAGCCAAGAATACTATCATAGCCCTTCCGCTATATGTGTATGACCATAGTGGAATAACGATGAATACCACTGGTTTTACTGATCAGTGGGATACCAGTCTTGTCGGAATTATTTGGACAACACCGGAAAAATTACAGAAGATAGGTGTTGTACTACAAAACGGAGAGACATGGGAAACTGTTGCGAAACGAAATATGGAAGCTGAAATAAAGATTTACAATCAGTATCTGAATAATGAAGTGTACGGATATGTAGTGGAAACATTAGAAGATGGAGAGTGGGAAGAAACGGATTCCTGTTACGGATTTTATGTATCCACTTCTAATCCGCTTCTTGAACTTGCGGATGAATACTTTGGTGTAGGAAATCATACAGACGAGCCTGTTGCGGCTGCCTAGGGAAAGGAAGAAAAAAGATGTATATTCAGGATTTGGTATTAGAAGTAACCAGAAAATGTAATATGGCATGCGAACATTGTTTGCGAGGTGATGCCGAAAGCCTCGACATGAAAAAAGAAATCGTAGATGAAGTGTTAAAACACTGTGACTTTATCGGTTCTGTGGTATTTACTGGCGGGGAGCCTTCCCTGAATATTCCGCTTATCCGGTATTTCTTTGAGGAAGCGAAAAAACAGGGAAAACTGCCAGCTAACTTTTATGTTGTCACAAATGGAAAGGCAAATCAGTACGAATTGGCTACCGAATTATTAAAATGGTATCCCAAAATGGGAGAAAAAGATCTTTGCGGAGTTGCGCTTTCTGTAGATGTGTATCATGAAAGTCTGGGTGTCGAAGCAGAATATATCAGAGCTTTGTCCTTCTACCGGGATGACAAGGAAATTCCTTTTTCAGAAAGATATCCGGAACGATATATTATCGCAGAAGGAAGAGCTGCAAACTGGGGAGAATCCAAACGAAGGCTTAACGATACCATTAAATTTGATAACGGAACCGTCGAAATGCTGTATGTTTCCGCAAATGGAAACCTGATCGGTGACTGCGATTTTTCGTATGATCATATCGATCAGTTGTCAGAATACGATGTATGGCACCTTCCGGAACTGTTTGAGAAACTCAAAAGAGAAGAGGAACAGTTTTTGGAATCTGCATAAGAAAGGAGAGCGGGGAAATCTCGCAAGAACAATATGATCTTTTTTACAACAATATTACTGTTACTCATTGTGGTATTCGCATGTATCGTTACCGTAAAACCGGAAGATAAGATGCGTGAAGATGCCGAACAGGAAGCATGGATAAAAAAATATCAGAAACGCAAAAAAGCTTAAAAATATGGAAAATTGTTATCCGCAGAAAAGAAGAGAAAATATGAGTAGTTACTGGACTGGTTATCATGGGGATCCACATATTGTGGGAACAGAAAAATTATAATCGTTCACAAAAGGAGGAAGCAGAGATTCTGCAGTTAAAAAAATGAAAGAGTTAAAACAGATTATTTATGGAGAATATGTCGCAACTCCAATCAAAAACGCATTCAATAACAAGAGAGCATACTGGTTGTCGAAAAAAGATTGCACCATCGCAGTTTACATGTTTACTGTTGAAAGCTGGATGCAGGAAAAAGATGTAGAGGCTCAGTTGGATAAGCGAAGTCTTTCTTCCTATATCAAGTTGTTTGAGGAAAAACAAAACTCAAAAGAACAGGAAGATTTAACTAAGAAAGGGAATCTTTCTTTAGTAACGGTTGTGAAAGATATTTATGGTGAAAATGCAGGATGTGAAGTTGCCGGGATATTCAGTGAAAAAACGAACGCGTTAATAGCAAAGGGAAAAATCGAAAAATACCTTATGGAAGAGGAAGATAAGGATTTTGAGGTTTTTGCGTTATCACTGGACTTAAATCGGCTTTCCTATTATGATCTTAATGAAATGATTTCAGGAAACTCAGAAACCAAAAATACCAGTGAAGAGAGCAAAGTAACTCTTGTTTTAAACGCAACGACAAAAAAGAATTCGTCATCAACACATGGCGAATTTGTACAGTGCCTGAATTGCGGAAGAATAATGCTTGTCGATCTTGGGACAGTAGCTAATGGTGTATGTCCGGAATGCAATGAAGAATCTCTGGAATATTTCGATTATATGCATCCTGAGAAATTGCTGACTGGAAAGGACTTGGAAACCGAAGGTTTCTTATTAGTGAACCATGCAGCGTACGAAGAAGGAAGATAAGGAAAAACTAACAAAAAAAAACTAACAAAAAAATGATTCATTCTTTGAAAGCTCATTCGGAAACGGATGGGCTTTTTTATGGATTTCCAAGCAGAAAACCCCGGCCGTTCTCAGAACGCCAGTGGGATGAATGCGTCATAGTCTTTTAAACTGCCGTTTCCGGTAGGCTCTTTTTGATGTTTCTCCGTCTTACGAAGCCCCGCCCATTTCGGTTGAAATGCGCGTAGGTAGTTCACACTCATATCAAATTCCATAATTATTTTGTAACGAAACAAAAGGTATACGAGAAAGGAAAAGAGATATGATGGATAAACATGAGTTTTTTAATCTTTGCTTAGAGACAATTAAAAAACGTTTTGGCTCTGAAGGATACGAAATTAAAGTAGAAGAATTTAATAAAAACAACCAGATACGGAAAGGAATTGAGATTAGTAAAAAGGAAAACTCCAGATTATCAGGCGGTCCGGTTGTATACCCAGAACTGTACTATGAAGAATCACCGAATCTTTTGGAAGGTGGGGATGATTTAAGATTATTTTTACATAATCTTTGTGGCGAAATAGAGGACTGTATTCGTGACACTGATATGGAACAGATAATAAAACAACACTTGCAGCCAGAGTCTCTGCGTCTGGCCGTAACGGACTATGAGAAAAACAAGGACTGGTTGGCAGAATGCCCACACAGGCGTATGGTGGATTTGGCAATTTATGTTTTCTCCTCAATCAAAGTAAGCGATAACAGGTACACATTTTGTAAAGTAACAAATGATATACTGGAAGATCTGAATCTAGCAGAGGAAGAATTATTCACAATTGCGGATGCCAAGACGAGACATGAAAAAGTATTCGAACCATTAAATGCAATGTTTCCTATGTTTCTGCAAGAAGTAGAAGAAACCCCAGACTTATACACCCTGACGACATCAGATTTTAGGTATGGAGCAGCGCTTATCACATGCAGAAATATTCTTAAAGAGATCCACAATCAGTTAAAAACAAATTTCTTCATTTTGCCGTCTTCCATCCATGAAGTTCTGATTCTTCCGTTATCTAACGCTCTAAACACAGTTGATGTTGCACAGTTTAAACAGATGGTATGGGAAATCAACCGCACAGAAGTGGATCCGAGTGATGTATTAACTGATTCGGTATATTACTTCGATGGAGAAACCTTAACGGTATTGTAAGAAAAGAGAGGTAAAAAATGATTATAAACAGAGGAAATGAAACCTTTCGGTACAATAGTAAGAATTACCATATTGGCGACAGGGTAAGAGTCCTGGATGGAGATGATTATTCTGGTTTGATCGGTACAATCATTGAAATCCGCGATGGAGAAGATAAAGAGACGGACAACGAAACGCCGGATGTGTATTGTTGTTTTGATGATCCAGAGACACCAGAAGTAATCCAGGAAATTGAAGAACGATTCTCAAGGTTATATGATGAACCGAAAACCTTGGAGGATATCTGTTTGGATGAAGTTATCATGGATCCAGATTTTTTGGAAGTCTTGCCAAATGAGATCAGAATAAGAAAAATGGTATTTCTTAAATGGAAATTTGCCAGAAATCTGGAAATTTTGGATTTTTCAGACGAGGAGAATCCGATTGTGCTGGATGAAAATGGCGACTGCGATTATGATCGCTGCAGCGATCACTGGTGGCAGATTGATGATATAGAAATCTCCATCAACGGATGGCCAAAACTATTTCTTGGTATTGTTGAAGGAAAAGATGATGCAGCAATCCTTGCTGCCGCAAAAGAGCGTTTTGGGTTTCCAGTAGAAGTATTGGAAACAGAACAGATTTAAGAAATCATTTTATTTATTTTCCAAAAGGAGCTGCCAGTTTTGACAGCTTCTTTTTTTATGGGGGAGAATATCCTTCCATAATTATCCTGAAAAACAGAAAGAAATAAGGAGGTTAAATGAAAACAATTACTTACCAAACGCCAAATCAGGATTCTGTGTTTGTATCATTAAGCATACGAGAGAATCCAGACGAAGCGTTTCAAAATGCAATCCGGATGGGCATGTATCATCCGGAGGAATGGATGTACATGTATTCGAAGAAAGGATACGATTATTTTAAACACCACGATACACGCAGGTATTGTCGATATCCGCAATCTGGATTTTTGGCAATAGTGGCGATTCTGTACTACAAAGTAAAAAATATTTGGAGGGAAAAAGATGAGATTTAATGAGATGATTACAGGCAACAACGAGATTCAGGTTGCTGTTATGAAAATGGAAGCAAAAGAGGCGAAGAATGGAAAAGTTTATACCCTTTTTACATTAGGAGATGGTGTTGCGACCATTGAGGCCAGAATGTGGGAAAATCCAAATACACTGCCGTTTAAAGCTGGAGTTGTGTTAGATGCGGTAATTGAAAAAAGCACTTATAACGACCAGGCATCCTATCTTGTAAAAAGCGGAAAACCAAGCAATATGCCCATCAATGAGTTGCTGCCGCACGCTCCGATTAAAACGGAAGAAGCTTCTTCTCTGATTCAGAATACTATTGATGGAATGAAGGATTTGGTTTTAAAAACGGTAACTTCAAAATTATATCAGGATAACAAAGAAAAATTCCTGGTATGGACAGCGGCAGCCGGTATGCACCATAACTATTTTAAGGGTCTTTTATACCATACTTACCGGATGCTACAGTCAGCCCGTATGCTGGTGAATGTATATCCGGTTAACAAAGATTTACTGCTCTCTGCGGTTATCCTGCATGACCTGGCAAAATTAAAGGAATACGATATGGACGATATTGGGGCAATTACGGTAACTCCGGAATGTACGCTGTTCGGACATCTAGTCATGGGAATCGAGATGATCAATGCTGCGGCAGCTACATGTGGATTTAATCCGGAAACAGATGAAAGTATCCGTATGTTGAAACATTGCCTATTGGCCCATCATGGAGCGTTGGAATATGGTTCACCGGTCATGCCGGCAATTAAAGAAGCGATGCTTTTGCATGAACTGGATACGATTGACGCAAGAATGTGGAAATATGAAGTAGAAGAAGAAAAACTGGAACCTGGAACGGTATCCGAAAAAGTGTTTGGAATGAATACGAGAGTATATCGACCTGTATTTCCAAATCCTACACAGTCATAGGAGAAAACATATGAGAACAAAAGATGTTTTATTTTCATTAAATGAGGTAACGACATTGATTCAATATCTCTATCTGGATGAACAGCACAGTATTCGTATTGCAAATGGTGCAACCACGCTGCAGATCCACATGACAGATCAAATGCGGTTCATAGCAGATAATCTTAGTTTTCCGGATATACCGGCAATGGATTACACAGGAGCAATGACGCTTCCTGCTATCATGGGAGTGATCAAACAATTAAAATCGCAGCCTCCGGAAGAATTTCCAAACCGATTTTCTAATCGTTGGGAAGAGATTGAGAATATCACAAATGCGAATGTTAGCTTAAACCATTTTAACAGGAGGTAGTAATGAGAATTACATACGAATACGGAGATGTAACAAAGAAATATCCGGAATATGTTCAGGCGCAGTGTATTTCCGAAGATTGCGTTATGGGAAGCGGTGTTGTAATTGCATATCGCAGAATCTTTCCTGGCTTAAAGGAAAAATGCATAGAATATGTAAAATGGGCAAGAACTTCAGCTGTTGCTTATCCCGCGCATTTACATTTATATCAAACATGTAATGGTACCATCCGTCCTTATCGTCACGTTGATCATGGGATGGTTGTGTATAATATGTTTACCAAGCCAAAGGTATGGATGCATGCTGGTTACGGCATTAGTCAGGAACGCTACCTGGAAAATCTTCAGCAGTCATTAGAGGAAGTCAGAGATTTTATGGTATTTCATAAAGAAAAGAAACTGGCAATTTCCAAAATCGGATGCGGCAGAGATCGCTGCAATTGGGAAGATGTAGAATTAATACTGCGAAAGGTATTTGAAACAACTAATATCGAAATCTGCGTATGCGAATATGATGAGAGAAAGGAGCAAGCATGAGTGAAACCCTTATGCAAGCCATGCATACAATGTGTATGGGAAAAGATCCTGTTCGTACAAAACAAGACTTGCTTCAATTTCTTAAAAACCAGAAAACAGTGCAGTATCAGGATAAGATACAGACAATGGATCAGGACTGGCAAAAACGAGTTAGTCAAAATTGGTGGGGAACAGGATATACTGGTATTCTTTCTGAAAGAGAACAAAGTATGCTACAGCTTCGTGATTTACTACTCTCGATAGATGGTTATGAAGCCTGTTTACCCATCCAGGATCCAGATCTGGAAAACATCATAAAATACGGCCAACTTTGGGTCGGTCAGAAACGTCTCCGATTGATGAAGGGAGAGGCGTGTCAATGCCATAAAAACTCTGCGTATTTATGGAAAGCAAACAAAAATTGTCATACCGGTATTTTTGGTATCGCAACTGGATACGCATTATCTAGTGATGGTATGTGGCGCCAGCATAGCTGGTGTGTTCTGAGAAAACCACGTTCTTACCAGATTATCGAAACGACAACGCCAAGAGAATTGTACTTTGGAGTTTGTATGCTTCATGAAAATGCAGAATGGTTCTGTAATAATATTTTAATCTTTTAAGGGTTTTCATTAAAAGAAGCTGCTTTGCGCAGCTTCTTTTTGCGTATAACAGGATTCCCTTATCTTTTGTAATATCCATCCATAATTACCATGAAATATTAATAAGTCATGGAGAAAAGGAGAAAACCATGGAGAAAAATAAGGGGATTTCAAAAATGATTACAGTAAAGGATGTTACAAAGGAAGTGTTTGAGTCTTGTGCAACAACACAGCCTTATGAACACCCAACAGCGGGTAAAATTGTATCTGCAGCTCAGATCAAACGACTCTGTCCAAGTTGCGCTCCGTTGCTTAAAAACATTGGTCGAACAATGTCTACAGGTATTGTGAAGGTAGACGAAGACGAGGCAAAGTCTTTGGGAATCAAAAATTACGGTAATCCAAGGTTAGGTATCCGAATGTTTACAGAAGAGGGATGTGAACTCATTGGAAAACGCCTTCCGGCAAGCGATCGGAAACAGTTTTTTATGATAATCAAATGCGTATTTCACAGACAGGAGGTACAGGATATTCTATATCCGGACAGAAGGCCGGAATCTAAACAGTCTTCGAAAGAGCAGCTTCCATGTAACCATAATGAAAATACACTGGTTCAAATAGGAAAGTTGCTTGTACTCCAGACAGAAGCTGTAAGAGAGCAGACGAAAGCATTAAAACAAATTGCAGCCTCCATGTCTGTCATTCAGGAACTTTTAGAGAAAAATCAGAATCAACTGACGATTCCTATCGATAATGTTAAAGCGAATCTTGCGGTAAAAAAAGAAGATGTGGGTAATTTCGATATTCCGGCTCATCTGAAATTAAAACGAGGAGAGAAAGAACCCGTTTACAAAATGGATTCGAACGCATTACAAAGATACAAAGAAGAAGTCCTGGAGGGTATCCCAAATGCACTACACAACAGCGTCCTGCATTACGCTTATAATCGCATGCGTGATAAATATGGAGTGCCAGTAGATACATACCGGAATGAATACTTTGCGGATACCGGAAAAACAGCAAAAAACAGCTTGCAGATTGCTCACTGGCTGGAATTTAGAAATCCTGCCATTCGCGGTTTGCTAAAATCCTGCGCTCATACAGCAATAGAAAAGAATGTTTTCAATATGGAAACGGCGGAGGCATAGCATGGACGACAAACTTAAGAAAACAGCTGCATTTTGGGAGAAATATATCCGAAATATGGCGATTCTAACAGCGGTTATTTTGATCTTAATCGGTTCAGAACAGGCAGTGTATTTCCTGATACTTTGGATTTCGCTTGTCGTCATCCGATTCGCATATTTCGTATGGCAATGTCTTAAATACGTGTCATAAGGAGGAAGAAAAAGATGGACAAAAACTTAAAAGTAAACCTTCTGAAAAAAGGTGGAAAGAAGGCCCTAGAAGAATACAACCACCTGAACCGTGGTCCAATTGTGCAGATGAATACCGGTACACGGGTTCATACAGATCAGCGCAAGAAGAAACCGAAACATAAAAACAGGGTGTTTGAGGAAATGTAAGAAAAAGAGGAGAAAAAATATGAGATGTAAATGTTGTGGAAATGATCGGTTTATTGGACGTCAGATCATCTATGCCGATGTGGCAGTAGATGGTAACGAGGCATTTGTCGAGAACCTGTTTGGTGGACTGGAATCGCATATTTATGATTCAGGGAAACCATATGGTCCATTTACCTGTGTAAAATGTGGTGCGGAATACGAAGAGTTATCCGAAGACGCTGAACCTACTAACATGAAGCTCAAAGAGAGTCAGTGGATATGCAACGATTCCGAAGAACCAGTCAAAATCAATCATGTGGTGGAAGCGACATATACCGAAGTATGGGAAGAAACAGTCGTAATCACTTCTGCTTGCTTGGTGGATTTAAAAACACGTCAAATCGTCGCCATTTCTCGTAATGGAGATACGACGATCGATACAGGTGAGTGTGAAAGTGATGTAAGTCAGTATGTGACGATTGCGGATCAGGATTACAAGGTGATTGATAAAGATGAGTTCCAGGAAGATTACGCAGAAAACTGGAATCCAGATGATCCGGACAGCTGTGATGTATTTTGGATGGAGTAGGTATGACATTAACGAAATTTATTTTTCTGGATGTGGATGGCGTCTTGAATAGTCAACCCTACTGCGAACGGACCGGAAGGGAACTAAATCCAGAAAACATCAAACGGTTAAAAGAAATCGTGGATGCAACGGGGACAAGGATTGTTTTGTCTTCGACATGGAAACAGATTTGGGATGATCAAGAAAAGTGTGCAAAAGATATGAAAAATCGATTACTTCATGCATTAGAAGAATATCAGCTTTCCATTCACTCTCTTACTCCAAATCTTCCAACCGGTTTCCGTCCGGAAGAAATTAAACAATTTCTGGAGAGCTATCAACATGCTCATCCAGAGGAAATCATAACATGGATGAGTCTGGATGATGACTACAGCGAGGAAGACTATCGGTCAGTCGGATTTGAGACTGGCCTGATTCGAACCAGATTTTTCTGTAAATCAGAATATGAAGGCGGCATTCAGGATGTTCATGTGGAAAAAGCAATACGAATGCTAGGGAGAAAATATGATCATTGTTAGAATATGAGTTAACTACTCGACCATTGAATGACCGAGAATTCCTGCTTAGTAATCTTAAAAACACAAATTTTCATCCTCAGAGAGTTCTTTCGAGAACTCTCTTTTTTTACTGTATGAAAAACAATCTCATTTTTCTTATCCGCAAGATTTGGATTTTGTCTAAAAATCATAATCAAGATACAATTGTACTAGAAAATGCAATATCACTAAAAAAACAATCCATAATTACAGCAACAAGGAAAGGTAAGGGAAAAATATGGATAATAATAAAACTACGAACGAAAGAGATTTTTTAGATGAGCCCACGTTTACAGACGATATGGACTCATTTTTTGAACAGGAAATGGAACAAAGAGAAGAAGATGTTCTTGTAAATTGCGAGGAAACTATAGAAAACCTGGAAGACATAGAATCGGATGATTTTTACCAAAGATATGTAACCTCAGTCCGGCTTCTGACAAAAGAAGAGGAAATAGAATGCGGCATGGCGGTAAAATATGGTTCCGACGAAGAGGTGAGAGCAGCCACAAAAAAACTGGTCGAACACAATATGCGATATGTATTATCGATTGCGAATCATTATACCGCCAGTGGTCTCAGTTATGACGATATCGTTCAGGAAGGGTTTATTGGGCTTATGAAGGCTGCCAGCAAGTATGATCCAGAACTAGGATACCGGTTTACTACTTATGCAACATGGTGGATCAAACAATCCATTCAGCGCAGTATCATGGATCATGGACGTTCCATTCGCCTTCCAGTACATATAATGGAAAAAATACATACTCTTAAAAAAGCAGAAAGAGAAGCGATGCAGTTGCCACAGCGAGATCTTATGGATGTATTGATGGAAAAAACCGGCTTTTCCAAACAGCAGATTCTGCTACTTCAGGAACTAAGTCAGGATGCGGCGTCACTGGATACACCTATTGGTGAAGAGCAGGATAGCACCTTGGGAGACTTTGTGGCAGCAGATACACAAACTACCGAGGATATCGTTATGAAACAGTGTCTTTCTGCAGATTTACAGGAGATTATGGAATCCTGTCTGACCCCAAAAGAACATGATATCATAATAAAACGTTTTGGTCTTGATGGATCCCGTCCGCAAACGTTGGAGGAAGTAGGGGCGTTTTATGGAGTGACAAGGGAACGAATCCGACAGATTGAGACAAAGGCGATACGAAAACTGAAACATCCGCAGCGTCTTGCGAAACTGAAAGGATATATCGGCACCGCATAGCAAATACAGGGAAAGGAGAAGTTTATGTTTATAAAAAGAACAATCATTACAATGGCGGTAACCATGTTATCGCTAACAGCAGTTACGCCGGTTTATGCTGCCGGCTGGGAGAAACAAGGAAACGATTGGTACTATACGGACAGTAATGGGAATTATGTAACGGATAGCTGGCGTCGGTCACAAAATGACATGTATTACCTTGGTGAGGACGGAGTGATGGTAACCAATGCGTTAATTGATACCGGAGAAGGACTATACTATGTTGATGGCGAAGGAAAGCGAGTCAGTAATTGTTGGAAGAATCTTCAGGGGGAAGAAGACGAGGATACATATTGGTATTACTTCGGATCTACTGGAAAAGCAAAAGAAGATGGGTATCTGATCCTGAACGGAGTCCAATACCATTTTACCGATTACCACCTGGATACTGGATGGAACGATGGAGAGGATGGGTATACATATTACTTTGGTGAGGGGACTGATCTTTACAAACCCGGATGGCATTACATCCAGGACGGAGGAGAAGATGACTACGAACCAGGATGGTATTACACGACAGCCAAAGGAAAAATCGTGAAGGGGCAGGAAAAGAACGTTGATGGTGTTTATTATGCGTTCAATGATGACGGTTTAATGTGTGATGGCTGGGTAGAATTTACGGATGGTGAGACTGTCTGCAAATATTATCGCCTGGGGAACGGAGACAGGCTAGATGGCTGGGTGTATCATGACGGAGAAGATTCTTTTGATGCCACGATTGAGCATCCAGAAGGCTGGTATTATTTAAGACATGGACGCCCTTATACTGCCGACTATCGTACTACGCAGATTGCAGATAATCTTGGAGTGGCGAAAATCGGAAACAAATATTACTGTTTCGACAGTGTGGGTCTGATGCAGCATGGCATCGTCAAAGGAACAGACGGTACTCTTTATTATTTCGGAGCACCGGATGACGGCGCAATGAAAACTGGTCGAGTAACCATTGAGTACGATGATTGGTATGGATATGATGGGCAAACGATGTATTTCAACACCAGTGGTACTATTGGTATAAAGGGTTCTGACTTTACAGGGGTTAAGAATAATTACCTGTATCAGGATGGAGAACTGGTAGAATCTTCTACAGGAGAATGGGAATTAGTAACAGTAGCTGGAAAATCATATGTCGTGAACGAATATGGCAAAATCAAAACCTCCGGTACATTCCGAGATGGAGATGACATTAAATGGCGCGTGCAGAAAAAAGCAGATGGTACAGGGTATGAATTAATTCAGTTTCCGTAATTAACCGTTTTGGCGGCGGGAATTCCCGCCGTCTTTCCATGAAGAAAAGGAGGAGAGAAAGTGACAGAAAAGCAAGAGAATAAAGCCTGTGAAATTTGCGGTCACCAAATGACATGTGAGGTGTTACCCAGGGTATTCACATGTGGGCCGTTTGATTATCATGCAGATGCTTTGGTATACCAGTGCAGCTGCTGTGGATATGAAAAACTTGGAACCTGTACTGTGCAGTTCTGGGAAGACGACATACCGCCAGAAGATACGATAAAGACACCTGATATAGAAGCATCAGAGTCATTAAACACTACTGATGACATAACAGAATCTGAAAATACACCAGAAACAGAATTACCGGAAGAAATGATGGGAACAGAATCCATAGAAACATCGGATAATTCAGATACGAATTCTGCTCCAAAGGCAAATTTATTCGCAAAAATAACCTCATTTTTTCAAAATATACGGATAGATATTAATGAAAAAATAGGGAAGCCATCTACAACTCCAGAAGAAGAAAAGACTGAGTTATTGGAACGGACATCGTCAGAATCAGAAGCAAATTCATCTGAACAGGCATCGGATCATCCAGAAACGAAAGAGCATGTCAATGATTCTTTTTTAGAATCTCAGGATTCAGCAAATGTTTCAAAAGATAGTGGAAAACAGCAACAGGAGAAAGAAGATAAAAAAACGGAAGAAAAAGAGTTAGATCCAGAATCAGAAAAACAGGAAAAGCGTTCTTCTCCAGCGATGTATGAAACAACCAAAGGAAAACGGCGTATCTCGGACGAATGGATGGATTACATGTTGGAACACAATGTTTGGTATCCATGGTGGTATAAGCGCTTCGTATCCAAAGCAAGAAAGGAGGAGCGTTACCTGAAAAAACATATCCCAACTTGTCAGATTATCCGGGATGATATCTTGTATGACACACAGACAGCCACAATGTATTTATCAGTTGAAAAGAAACTTGGGGAATACCAGGCCAAAATCTATAATTATGTAACACCCGCAAAAAAATATTTCTCCATCACGGTTATCATGGGAAGAGAAGATGAGTTTACAATTATGCAGGAAAAGAATGTAAAAAAACTACTGGCGGAGCATCCGGATATTTACAGAAAAGTGATAGATTCCAATATTATTGAGTAAAAAACCAAAGATTTAAAGATTCCTCCCATAATTAAAATGTAAATGATAAGCTTCCACGAAAAAACCTTATATCAACGAAGTTGTTTAGAGGAAGTATTACATCATAATACAAAAAAAAATTAAAAAGGAGATTTTGAACATGAAAGGAACAGTAAAGTGGTTCGATGTACGCAAAGGATTTGGGTTTATTGTTGGAGAGGATGGTCAGGATTATTTTGTCCATTATTCCGGCATTATGCAGGAGAGTGAGTTCAAAAAACTGCATAAGAACGACCAGGTAGAATTTGAAATCGGACAGGACGAGCAGGGGCGTATGGTGGCAAGAAATGTTACCGTAATCCAGTAGCAATCAATCAAAAAAAAAAAACAAAAGGCCAGGAAACTTTTATAACCTGGTCTTTTGTTATGTCGAACTATTTCGGTATCAGCTATGTTCGGATCACATTTTTTCCGCAGACAAGCTGCTACTGGAAGCAATGGTCTCCGCATGTAGAGCGATCAACCGTAATATTCTTCGTCATCATCCCTCTCGTTTTCCAGCATCTGGATATGAAATGCGCGTTCTCTGATTTCTGCATCCTGAAGTAACTGTCTCATTGGAGCAGAATGCTGAACCGGATCTACATAGCCTCTCTGAGTCGGCCAAGCCCCATCTCTGTCGTGCAGCCAGTTGTAATCAGAAGGATAGAAACGAGTCAGGATTTCATGGACTACCTCCATAGGAATCTGATCGTAATCTTCCGGCTTGGCGATAGGAGGGATATCCCGTTCAAAGACATTCTGCAGCAGATCATGAGCAAGATGTGTCTGGTAAATGTCCATCATCGCCTGAACTGCCTGTTCATATTGCGGTCGTGCATAAAGATGTCCTAACTGTGGCTGGATTTTGATTTCTGGCCGACTGAGCGCTTTAACCAAATGTCTGGTACACCCTTTTGTATACCCAATCGGAATAGGTGTTTCAAATGCGTCATACTGCTTTAATCCCTTGTCTTTATCAAAGCCTCTCTGGGCAAAATATTCATTTAATGTCATAGCAAATCCCCTTTCTTTTGCTGTTTTTCTGATATCTTTTCTTCTATTATAATTATGGCCCGATTTTTTCGCAAGGAAAACTTGCGGATATGAAAAAATAGCTTTTTTCGTTATTTTCAGCTATCTATTGTATTTTCAGCCAGAATTTTTATCTCTTCAACTTTTCCAAAAATGCGTCTCTGCCTTCCATAATTAAAACAAAAATAAAGGAGGAACCAATTTTATGGCTGAGATCAATCATATCAGCGCATACATGGCAGGAACCTTAAAAGTCCTGTTGGATGCAGCAAACAGCATTTTGGATCGAGAATCCATCAATTATTCCAATATCATTTATGAGGACAAGCTGGAACAGGTTGGAGGAGCCGATTTTGTTGAGCGCTCCAAGGATACTCTGGGGAGAGTAGATGAAACCGCATTGTTGAAAAACTGTGGATTGGTAGCATATTGCGGTGCCTTTATGAAAGACAGGCTGATTAATGAATTCAGGAATGCAAAAATCAACCGTGTGCAGTACGAAGATACAGTAAAGCGCAGCGATGGCAAACTCGTAAATTTATGTTATTTTGTCGTTGACCACCTGGATAAGGAACGCGCCCAGGAAATTATTACAAGGTTGAATTCCCTGGAATCAATCCGCCAGGCAGACGCAAAGGAGTTTGCGGCTGAATGTCAAAGCAAAAACATTCCAATGGCCTGCATGTCTATAGAGGAAGAAAAACTAGATTACATGGAACAGATGGGAGATATGAATTTCCGATACTGTACCGTACCAGATGGGTTTGGGAACCTTCATCTTTACATGACACAGGCTGACAGTGAAAAAGCCCATGACGCAGTCAGAAAAGCTTCTCTGATCTGTTCCGCCGAAACTAGAAGGCATGTTATGGGGATTAGTAAAGAACGAGATCGGGTAATGGAAAGAGCTTTGGCTTTAGTCGGAGATACCCATACTGCATGTAGGGTTTATGACAAAGATGAACCAAGCCATTACCTGCGAACGGATTCCAATGGTATTTATTATGGAATTGGAAAACATGAGGAGCCGATCAGTCGTATGAGTCAGGGATGGGAAGGGCGCGTGTACGGCATTTTGAAAGGATATGGAACGATTGAGATCGATTCCGAGCGCAAACCGGAAAAAATTAAAGAAAATATCGAACGGGAAAGACAGCGTAGTACACCATACAAGAAAGAGCTGAACCTGATGGAAAAAACAGAACGCTACAAGAGGGAGCTTGTAGAACAAATTAATTTCCGCTATGCAAATGAACAGAGCTTAAAAGATATGGATGCCATCAGCCGCATGAAGGATGATGATTACCGTTTTGGCAATGCGATCAATAAAGCGCTGCGTGAAGGTGATGGGGAACTGTTAAACGACCTTTACGGAGACAGGTCTGCAAACCGGCGTGCAATCAACGGGATTATCGGAGAGCGCAGCGTTGATTTATCTGATCTGAATGGACAGGATTTCATTAAGGATTTCTGCTTAAACACACTGGGGTATCGAGTTATGACAGATGAAGTAGCAAGACTTTCCATGATAGAAGAAGCTTACCATACACCAGTATTTCATGACCTGGCTGCAGAACCGCCGGAAGTAAAAATTGCCGTAATCAATGAAATCGAGGATAGTATACGGGAAGTACAAAATATTTCTTATACATTGAACGAAGTCAGCCCACAGGAACTGATTCAGGATATTGAAAAAGACGATCGGATCCAGATGGAGATCAACGAGCAGGAATACGAGAGAACCGATGATGTGGACCAGGAGCGGTAAGGGAAATTTCAAAACAAGAAACCCTGGCAGATTGCCGGGGTTTCTTCGTAAAAAACAATGTATGCCAGAGCGGAAATTGTTGCTCCGGTTAAACAGAGAGGAGGAAACAGGATTTTGCATAACGGTTTTGTAAACCGCACCGCATTCCATCACGCTTAATCTGATTATTGAGTGGTGGTATCCTGTAGTAAAATGAAAAACTTATTCAAATCATGCAAAGATATGATATTAACGATTCTTGTGATGATATTTCTAATGAATTTTGTATTCATTAATGCCTATATTCCGTCCGGTTCCATGGAAAATACCATTATGACGGGAGACAGGGTATTTGGTGTCAGGTTCCTGAAAAATTATGATCGCGGAGATATCGTAATCTTTAAAGATCCGGATGGCGGTGGTTATTACCTTATCAAAAGGATCATTGGCCTTCCAGGAGAAACGGTGGAAATCAGAGACGGTAAAGTTTATGTGAATAAAACAAAACTGGACGAACCGTACTTAAAGGAAGAAATGACAAAGGAAGAAGAATTTTCCATTACACTCCCAGAGGATGGGTATTTTGTTATGGGAGATAACCGCAACGATTCTTATGATGCCAGATACTGGGAGCATAAAATTGTGTTTGAAGACAATATTGCCGGAAAGGCATTATTCCGGTATTGGCCGATAAATCAAATGAAAAAATTGTGAATTACAAAACAAGGTCTGTCATATGATGACAGGCTTTTTTTGCGACTTCCTGTGTCTTCTTTCTCATAATTGGGAAAACGAAAAGAAAGGAGAACACGTAACATGGCAAACGGTTACATTGACACAAAGAGAGAGGCACAGGAACGTAAGCTTCATATCGCTATGACAGTTGCCGGCTTCATCCTATTGGCATATGTATGTGCCAGGTGCGCCAGGTATCAGGTAGAAAACGCTGGAGTTGGGTTGCCGGAGGCATTGGTAACTATCCTGATGAATTTTGGAAGCGCCCCTTTTGCATTTTCATTTGGAACAGAATTTTGGGAGGCGTTTGCGACTTTAGGGATTTTGGCAGCTATCGTAGTATGGGTAGCACATGACCAGAAAGTACTCAACCGCCACTATAAAGACGGAGAACAAAGCGGTACCGCTGCATGGCAGACACCAAAAAGTATCCAGGCATTTAATCGGAAATACAATGCTCCGTATGGGAAACCTATTGCCGAAGGACAAGAAAATCTGATTTATTCCAAGCATTGCCAGCTGACCATGAATACAAGACAGACGAATTTGAACAATAACGCGATGATCATTGGTGGTCCCGGTTCCGGTAAATCCTACAACATTGTACGACCATGCCTACTGCAGGCATATTGTTCCTATGTCGTAACCGATCCATCTGGCGAACTTTTAGCTACAACGGGGAAATTTTTTGAATCTCAAGGATATGATATACGTGTCTTTAATCTGACAGATATGGCTCACTCCCATTGTTACAATCCATTCTGTTACCTGAGAGGAGAGGAAGATGTTCTGACGTTAATTACCTGTCTGATCAAAAATACAGAAGGGCAAAACAAGGGTGGGGGAGATCCGTTCTGGGAAAAAGCGGAGACGGCGCTTTTGGAAGCAATCATTTTTTACCTGATCCGTTACCAAAAACCAGAAATGCAGAATTTCGCTATGGTATCTAAATTACTGCGGCAGGCCAAAGTTGACCCCAAAGAAGCAAAATCGCAGCTTGATAAAATCTTTGATGAGGTGCGTCAGTATGACGATAATGATATCTGTGTCAAGCAGTATGATATCTTCAAACAGGCTTCTGAAAAAACAGCACAGTCCATCCTGATCACAGCAGCTGTGCGGCTGGCACCATTCAATATTGGAACCGTGGAAAATCTCACATCATCGGATGATATGGACTTACGAACAATCGGAGATAAAAAGACGATTACTTACATCATCGTACCACAGGGAAACAACCCATATGCATTCCTGGTCAACATGCTGTATTCGCAGATGTTTGATACATTGTATTACCATGCAGCAACGGATTGTGAAGGGCTCCGATTAAAATATGATGTCCATTTTGTCCTGGATGAGTTTGCTAATATCGGTATCATTCCTGATTTCCAGGTCAAACTGACAACCATGAGAAAGTATGGTCTTGCTTGCATGATCTTCATTCAGGCAGTTGGCCAGATCAAGAACCTTTATAAGGATGACTGGGAAACCTTAATGGGTGCCTGTGATACCTTGGTTTATCTTGGAGGAAATGAGCTTTCATCCATGGAAGATCTATCGAAAAAGCTTGGAGATCAGACGATTCGAGTAAGAGATAGCTCTCACTCCAGAAACGGAAAAGGCGGTTCCGACTCGAAATCGTTTAAGTGGACGAAAAGAGCTTTATTAACAGTAGATGAGATCCGAAGGCTGAAAAAGGGGTACTGCATTATTGTTATCAAAGGTGAACAGCCGTTTTATGATGAAAAGTTCGTCACTCCGGAACACCCTAATGCAAAATATCTCGGTAACCTGGGAACAGGTCTTGGCTTGTATGTATTTGATTACTGTAATACGAAACCGGAAGATTTAAAAAGACTGGAGAAAAAACGGAAGGCACAACAGGGAAACGCCATCAAGCGTGGAGCTACATCCATGCGCCCAGAAACTAAGCCTTATGTCGCAGGTTCCCTAATTCCGTCAGCGAAACCAATGACAAAAGAAGAAGAAAAGGAAACGGCCAGGCAGTTGGCGGAAAGAACGACAGATATGTCCTTTGACAGGGAGGCAGAGCTGAAAAACGGAGCAACAATCAAAACCGTACGAGGCGGAATTGTTTCGGTGTCCAGTGCAAAACCAAAAAACAGACAGGCAAGTGCTTCAGGCAAGATCATGAAAGCTACTGCACCAACAGAACGAACCATTTCCAATGAAGATATGATGAACGATTTCGCTTCGGCATTGTCAGATACAGATTTTTAATACACAAGGGGCTGGTATTCCAGTCCCTTATTTTTGAAAATTAACCGCCACACTCTCGTGACTTTAATGATGAATTGTTACTGACTGCTCTGCACACTGTCATCGCTTCCAGTGGCAGCTTTCCCGCGGCGAAAGATGTAAGGATTTCGCAAAAAACTAGATTTTTGTTATCCGCAGAGATTGGTTTTTGCATGGGCTAACGATTTCTGATAGGATTGCCTCGTCATCCTCAAGTATATCAGGAAAATGTTGAAGGAGAAACAATGTGAAAAAAATCAAAAAAATGTTATCCGTAACTTTTTTAGCAATGATAGTAGTCCCTGTCATCTGCATCGGTGGAAGGATCGCGCAATATCAATACGAGGATAAAAAACTCGATCAGGTTGCAAAATTGGTAGCAAATTATACAGTAAAGCAACCGGCGGTATCCATGTCTGCCGGGATAGTGATGGAAAGTGAAAGTTTTGTAGATATTGATGGATTGCGAAAAGAAAATCCAGATGTAATAGGATTCGTTGAGATCCCCGGCACATCCGTTGCATATCCGGTTATGAAATCCGAGAAACCAGATTATTATATCCGACGTGGATTTGATGGGAAGTACTCTGTATATGGAAGTATTTATATGGACAATGCCAGTTATATGCATGGTACAAATATCGTGCTTTATGGACATAACATGAAATCTGGGAAAATGTTTGGAACACTGAAACACTACTTGGATCCAGAGTATTGTGATACACACAAGGAGATTCGATATATCACGCAAGACCGAATTGCTTGTTACGAAGTATGTGCTGTCATGACTGCTTCTGCAAAAGATGAGAAATTGGTTCAAAACCTGGTTCCGTATACTGAGCAGGAAATGGAAAATCTAAGAGTTTATTTGTATAATCATGGAGGAATGATGGAGGAAATTGACTGGGGGGATCAGCTAATTACTTTGATAACCTGCGAATATACAAAAAAAGATGGAAGGCTGTTTGTAATCGGTAAATTAAAAGAAGAAATTGTACGAAAGGAGTAACGTGATGGGAAATTCAAAATTTACACCGCGGCTTATGCGACAAGAAGCAAGTGAAGAACTAGAACGAACAAGGGAAAGTTTAAGGGAACATTTTGAAGAAGAACAAAAGGAAGAAGTAAAAGTAGAGCGGCGCCCAGTGAAGATTGTAATCACAGGATTACTATACTTAAAGAATATGGTGTGGCTTCTTCTGATCCTTTTGGGACTTATAACTTTACTCCATCCAGAGTTACGTCATGCATTCATGATTCTGATTCGGACATTCCTGATGGAAGCAGGATTGGAATTGTAATCCTGTGTTGCAGCATACAAAACTGTTTTTTGAAAAAATACACCCATAATTAAGAAAATACGGAAGGAGGAAGCGTATGCATATCAAAAAGAAATTGGCAAAACCATTCATTGCAGTTCTGGTTGCAAGCCAATGTATCACGGCATTTGGTGGAAACTGGGTTAGTACATCGCCAGAGACATGGCGTTACCAGAATGATAACGGAACCTATTTGCAAAACGGATGGTTTTTAGACCAGACAGATGGAAAATGGTATTACCTGGATGAACAGGGCGTTATGACATATGGTTGGAAGTATATTGGTGATACCTGGTATTTTTTTAATCCTGTCCATGATGGTACTTTTGGCAGTATGGCAGCGGATGGATGGCGGTGGATTGATGGATATTGCTATCTGTTTGATAAGGACGGAAAACTGTATGTTAACACTGTAACGCCGGATGGTTTTACTGTAAATGCAGACGGACAGTGGATGGAAAATGGAGTTCCTGTTTTTATCGCTGGTAAGGGTACTCAAACAAAACAGATTGGGTCGGCTGGGCCAGGCGGCACATCTGGTTCCGTATCCAGTAGCAAAGCTCCTGGAGGCAGTAGTTCCGGTGGTGGCGGAGGTTCCAGTGGTGGAGGGGGAGGTGGAAGCACATCCCACAAAACTTATTATTCTTATACGGTTCAATATGTCGATGAAAACGGAGTAGTACTTGCTTCTACTTCCGGAGAAGCGAGAAAGAATTCGTTTGTGGAGATTACCAGAAAAGAGTTTAAAGGTTTCCAGTATGTGGAAGGGCAGGATGGACGGCAGAAACTTACCCAGGATGATATGGTTTTCGTTGTGCATTATAAAAAGGAAAGAGAAGAAATCCCAGAGGAAGATCAGAGTGAAACAGAAGTCTATTCATACACCATCCAATATCTTAATCAGGAAACCGGAGAAATCATTAAGATTGTAAACGGAACCGGAGAAAAGGGTTCCACAGTAAAAGTTGAGCCGCTTTCTGGTTATATTGCAGCCGCAGGGAATGAATATTCCTTTATATTAGAAGAGGATCATATGGAGCACATCCTGTATTACTCGGAAAAAGTGAAGGAATATTCATATCGGATCCGTTATGTAGCGGATGATGGAGAAGTTCTTGCCGAGATTACCGGAACAGCTCCGAAGGACAGTGTAATTCAGATTCCATACAAAGAATTTGAAGGCTACACTGTGGACGATATTGGAATGGATGAGTTTGTCCTGGATGAAAATAAAAAAATCGTAGAGGTATCCTATACAAAAGATATCATCGACGAAGAAGCGACTGATTCCGAACCAGAGGAAACAAAACTGCATTACACGATCCGGTATCTTGATAAGGATACAGGTGATGAGATTGCAACCGAAACAGGAATTGGAAAAGCGGAAGATGAAATTATTCCGGAAATGGAGTTTGAATTCTATGAATATGCGGGAGATTACTGCTTTACTTTAACAGAAGATAAAGAAATCTTCACTGTTTACTTGGTAAGCACAAAAGAGGACGAAGAAATCCAAGATGTAACTTATACAGTCACATGTGTAGATGAAAATGATGATATCTTAAAGATTATCGAAGAAACAATATCTGTTGGGAAGGAAGGAGTAGAAGTTGCTCCAGATTATGAAATTGAAGGGTATGAGATGATTGGAAATCCAACATTTACTGTTTCCAAAGGCGGAAACAATTCCTTCACTGTTGTGTATGAACGGATCAAGGATATGAAATTTACTGTACACTGTTTAGACATCGTAACTGGAGATGAGATTGAACAGGTTATCTTATACGGAAATATCGGAGATATCCTGGATCTGTCAGATATCTGCCCAGATGGCTTTGAGAGGGTTGCGGGAATCCCGGAAAGCGGAACAGTTACAGAAATACCATCCAATAATGTCATCAAATTATATTTCCGTAAAATCTCCGAAATACCGGATATCAAAAAAGAAGCGGCTTTCACTGTCCGCTTCCGTGAAAAAGGAAATGAAGAAAACATCATCAGTGGAGATATTTCCGGTACATGGACTGTAGGAGAGCTGTTGCCGATTTATTTTAACCGACAGATGACCGATCAGACAGGAAATCTTTACGAAGCAATGGATGACAGTCCAAGAACTTTCCGAATTAAAGATGTAGAAATGAATGAGTTTACAATTTATTTCAGAAAAATCAAGAATGCTCCAGAGGAAGAAGATATGACCCGTCAGTATTCTATCCGTTATGTCGCTGGAGACACAGGAAGTGTCCTTGGGGTAACGACAGGATTTGGCAAAGTAGGAGAAAAAATTTCATACCGGAATACCTTTTATCAATATGGTTTTTCAGATCCGGAAGATAATTCCTACACCATTCAGAAAGATGGAGATAATATCGTTGAAGTAACACTGAAAAGAATGGGTGGCGTAACACCGGATAAAAACGAACACACAGGACGTTATGACGGATGTTCCTGGTTGGCACTGTTTGTAGATAGTAATGGAAAGCAGCTGCTTCCAAGTGTTAATGCTTTTTCTGTAAAGGGCGATCGGATCTATTTTGATTATCCAGAGATTATCGAAAAAGACGGCGTTACTTATCGGGCAGTCGAATCAGCTCCTTATATTGAAGATATTGATCGGACTATTTATAAGCAGATCATTATTCAATATGTTACAGGAGAACCATCAGAAGAAAAACTGGAAATGTGGAAGAATAAGACTCAGGAAAAGAAAGACGAGTTTTATGGCACAACGCCATATCAGTATTACATCGCTTACCGGGAAAAGAATTCATGGAATGATATCGGTCTTGTAATTGGAAGCGCTCATAAAGACAGTACCATCCAGATAGAAGCAAAAGAAATGCCGGGATGGCATATTCCGGATGAAAATCTCGGGGACTTTACCCTGGATCAGGATGGAAAAGTGGCGATTGCTCAGTATGAAAGACCGGATGGAGGTACTTCTTCCGGATATTTAAGCCATGAATATGAGATTCATATGATAGACGGAGAAGGAAACGACCTGTTTGCTCCTTATCAAGGAAAAGTCGCCTTCAAAAAAGGAAACTCCTCGATCGATTTCCGTATTTACTATCCAGATGTGTTTTATGACTTAGAAGGAAACCGCTGGGAAGCTGATGAGCTATCTCCAAAGGATGTAGTACTTGAGAACCTGTCACTGAATAATAACCGCAGGGATATTTCTTACCATCAAGTATATGAAAATGAAAAAGAACAGTTCATTGTGACCAGTAATGCAGATTTCAACCGCATTTTAAATGAGTTCGCAGTCTATACACATGACAGCGAACGACATGAATATTATGTGATAGGAAGAGATTACGATACATCCAGAGCAGAGGTCAGTGATACGATGTATCAGAATAATCTGGCTGGATACAGCAACGAGATTGTGGATCGCTTTGAATTAAACGGCGTATCCTATACTGTTTCCAGAGTGGGATATTATCGGAAATGGAATCAGGAAACTTGCATCCACGAATGGAAGATGACTGAGAATGTAAGCGGAAATTGTCTGGTCACTGCAGAAACGACAGTTCGTTGTGAAAAATGCGGAAAAGAACAGATCGTATTTTATCCAGCTGTCGGACATATCGATGAAAATTATGATTCGTTCTGCGATGTATGCCAGGAGCGGCTTTCTCAGAATCTGGGCGACACGATTTCTGTTACCTGGGATTCCAAAGATGAAACAATCGGTAAAAAGGTTTACAATTTTGTATGCGTGGATACCGATTATCAGGGGACAGGAAAAATGCTATATGTATCAAAAGAAGGAATCGGATCTGATATTTACGGAACCTATACGGAAGCTGCTGAAGCTGATTACCTTTCATCATCAGTCCGTATGTTTCTGGATGACCGTTTTGCGGATGGATTAAGCGTTAGTTCCGGTTTACAGCCAATCGATGGAGATACGGTTTCCATGCTGACAAAAGAAGAATATGATAAATATCGGACAGCAGCTGACAACCAATACCGATTCCCGTCAGGAATATATTTAACCAAATCCAATGATATGGACGCAGTTACATTGACCAATGGTACGCGTGTTTCCAAAAAGGACGCTTCCAATTACGAGATTCATCCAACACTGTTGTTAAACCGTTCTGAAACGGAAGAAGGTCTGCACAGTGGCGTTTGGCAAGTGGGGGATATGCAGGTGCGGAATATTGGCGGGAAACTCTATCTATTCCGTTGTGTTAATGCTAATTACCAGGATAAATCAAACACAGATAAGAGTCTTGCACTGTTTTTATGTGATACAGTGATTCCATCAAACGAAGGTATGGGATTCGATGAACCGGATGAGACACAATCCACGCGGTTTTTTGGAGAAAGCAATAATTATAAAGGTTCTGTTGTTAGCCAATGGCTGGATGAAAACAAATCAAAAACAGGAGATCTTGTAGAAACCAACATCGGGATTCTCAATGAATATACGGGAGCATCCAGAAAAGGTGCTTATGAGAATATGGATGTGCGGGATTTTGTTAAATATGAACGTGGGACACCACAGGTAATGTATAGCAACCTCTTCATCCCATCTTTAGAGGAAGCGCTTTCCATGAAGGATTACCTTTGGAAGTTCAATGATTCTGATAAAAACAATGCATCTGAGATCATAAATAATTATAGAAGCTCCTATTGGCTGCGGACACCAGTGTATGGTACTGATGATATGGTTTATACAGTGAATTTAAAAACCGGAGCAATCGAACCAAAATCCGTAAAAGCGACAGAAGGCAATAGTGTAAGTAATACAGGTATCCGTCCGATGTATGTCGTAGAGCAGGGCGGAGAGTAAGAAACGAAATTCGAAATTATCAAAATGGGAGTCTGTTGCGAATGCAGGCTCCCATTTTTCCAATTTTAAAAAAAAAGATTCCATAATTAAAACATGAGAAATTGGAAAGGGGTTGAAAATTAACCACCGCACTCTCATGACTTTTGTCATATAGTGTTTTGTAATATCGGAAACTTATTTTTCAAAAATTCTTTCCATAATTAACTCGACACAAAATAATGGTATTGCAAAAGGAATACCAAATAACTACAATGCTGCACTACCAGTTTCAGAAAGGAGCATTAAAAAATGAAAAAGAACAGAAAGGTACTGAATCGTGCCGCAATTGCAGCACTGAGCGCATCCATGGTTGCACCATCGGTAGCACCAGCAATTCCTGTTTTTGCGGAAGAACTGGAAAAGACGACTGCAGAAGATGTGAAAACTACAAACAAAGCGACTCCGTCTACGCCTGAAATGGATCAGGAAGATCAGGAACAGAGTCTGCCAGATGAAGAAATTGAAGATGGAATCATCGATGATGAAGTAGTGAACGATGAGGTCATTGATGATGAAACATCTAACGATGATTTGGACGCAACTCCATCCGTACCACAGCAGGAAGAGTATCCAGAGTTTGGAACTTCTGAATTTTGGGATTGGTTCGACGAATTACTAATGGAAATTTGTGGTGAAGATGTTGATCGAACAAACCTTTCAGATACCGAGCAGGAACAGCTGCTTGAAAAGATTCAGGAATGGCATGAAACAATCACAGAAGATGTTATGGATGATGATTATCCGGCATTTAGTACAGAGTCGGACTCTGCTTTCATGAAATGGTTTATGGAATTTGCTGTATCTATGGATGAGGATGGCAATATCAACGGATATAATGATGATATCTTGCTGCAATGGATCAAAAACTCTGAGGCGGAAGATGTAATGCAGTTCTTATTGGTATACAATGCCATGAGAGAAGGCAATATCATGATGCTTTCTGCAATCGGAGATCTGTGGCCAGCAACCTATGGACAGAACAGTGATGTATTCCAGGACGGAGCCGGTACAAAGGAACACCCATACGTTATCAATTCCGTACAGGATTTGCGTGCTGTAGCAGTGGAGATTGCTAATCCGGGATCTACGAAGAACGAAGACACCTATTATAAAATTGAATCAGGATCCTATGATTTACAGGGCTGCTGGATTCCGATTGGTTTCCCGAGCAATGACGGCGGAGCTACTACCGCTTTCCGTGGCCACATGGCGGCAGAAGAAGGCGTTGACATTATCAATCTTGGTATCAAAGCAAATTCTCAGTTTGGCGTTGATGCAGATTTAGCAGAAAAAATTTCCAAACAGGCAGCAGTTGGCTTTTTCGGTGTCCTTGGCGATGGAGCAACTGTAACAGGCTTAAATATTGACACCAAAGGAAATACTTTGGTAGGAAACAACTATGTTGGCATCCTGGCTGGTGATGTACAGAGAGCAACTATCAAGGAATGTACAGTCAAAGGACGCGTAAAAGGCCACGGATATGTTGGCGGCCTGATTGGTTATGCACACGACGATAATACAGGAAGTAGCAACGCTCGCACCACAGTAATCGAAGACTGCGTAGCAGATGGTGTTGCAGCTTACACCGTTGAAGAAGTTGGAATGGATGAATTTCTGGATGGACATGCTTGTGTAGGCGGTATCGTTGGTCTTGCTGAAAATACGTCTGTTATTGATACCATTGTGACTACATATACAGGGACAGCCGGACATGTATATGGCAATAATGCGTATGTTGGTGGTATTGCAGGTGCTATTTTAGATTCCGATCTTTATAATAGTGAAGTAAAACAGGGAGAGATTGGATCCAGTAATGATTTTGCTATCGGCGGAATTTTAGGCGCTTTCGGTGGAGGTAATGTGAAAGTAGCAAGATTTTCCGGGGATGCCAATACGCCAAACTCCACCAATCATTACTCTGCTGCGTTTATCGGCACAAGAGTGCGAGGCGGACAGTTTGTATACGGAGAAGGAGCTAACATCGGTTATCTGTTTACAGACAGTAAGGAAAAAGCAGATACTGGTATCTGTGGTTCCAGAATTGAAGATGATGGTGTCTTTGATACAGATGCTCATATTGGATATTGGCATACAAGCGATACCAGATTTTCACTGATTTCCGGAAACAATGCAGAACATTCTGACGATTACTTCTATAAAGAACTGGAAAACGGAATTAAGGCGATTCGGAATGATAACGATGCACAAAACATTGATACCATCAATCATTTTACTTCCAACCACAGTGGATACCCGACTCGCGGTTATCTTCTGACTATTGAAACCCCAATGGTAGAAGGAAAGAAAGCGGCAGAAATCACGGCTCACATTGACGGAACCCATAAGCCCATTGTAACAGCGGATGATCTGGGTGCTTATGCTCCAGGCGATGTGGTTTATGTAAGTTTTAAACCGCTTAAAGATGGAAATGTATATTTCCAGATGGATAACGAAAAAGGACAGAATCCGTATTACACCTATTATGAGCGGGATCTGTTCAATGTATTCTCAGAAGACACCATTACGGAAGGCCTGACCAACGGAAACGGATTTTATTTTACCATGCCAGAGTCTGATGTGACGCTAGGCGCAAAATACAAGAGTGTTTCCCAGGGAATTGAAATCGATCCTTCCAGAATTGTGTTTGATGTAGTGCAAGAACGTACCGGCGATCGCGAGAATCCGACCATTACCTATAAGGTAACAGCTTACGACGGCGATCCATCACAGGATTCCGGCGCCAATATCATCACTGATATCAATAATAAACAGTGGAAAGATGTTCTCATCATGACCGTAAATGATAAAGGCGTGGAGACAGAGACCAAGGTTCCATTCCCATTAGGTTCCAAGGTTAACGGCGTGGATAATCAGAAATTTAATCTGCAGTGGGCCGTACAGGATGAACAGAATAATATCGTCAAAGATCTGACAGTTTCCGGCGATTTGTTAGCAGGGCAGAAAGCTTCTTTCTTACTGGATGTTTCTAAGGATAGTGACAATGCATTGATGCAGTATATCAAATCCGAGGAGGAACGCCAAAAGCAGGGAGGATATAAGGACAGTCTGACTTCTGTTTCGCCAAAATATTTCCATTCTATGATTTCTGCAAAGGCAACAATCGAGGATTCCGAAGATAAAGACAATCCTCCGATTGGTTATACGGATATTACCGTTCGCCTGCATATTAAGGATGGAACCAGCGTAGCGGTAAAGAGAGCTTCCCTGGATCGTAATGAGATTACTTATGATGTTGTACGCACGCTGACCGGTGACCGTACCAATCCGACTGTAAAATACACAGTAAAAGGCGGAGATAAAGGAACCACAGGTGCCAGCTTAACAGCAGCATTTGAGCCGGATTATTTCTCCAATGACAAAGTACATTGGTATGTATCCAAAGATAACGGAAACCTACAGAGCGACCGCCCAGTTGATGTGCCGGCAGATCATGATACGATTGGAGACGGCACCATTTCCGTAAAACAGACGGGATCCGGTGATCATGCGTATCGCAATGCAACCGTTAATTTGGATGGCATGACAGATACGGAATGCACTAATGCAACCATCAAAGGCTGGGTAGATGATCAGAACCTGAATTACACAAATCAGATGTTAAAGGTTCCGGATACCGGATATTCCTACACCAAGTATATTAAGGTAACAGCAGAAGATCAGGTAAACGGCAATGCAACCGACACCTGTAAGGTTACCGTTAACTTCCATACAGATGACCAGACGGAAATCCAGCCGACCAACATTGAAATCAATGATAAGGGTAACATCCATAACTACAATATTCTGTATAAATTCTCAGGTAATCATCAGTCCGAAATTACCGCAAGAACCATTACTATGGATGATGCTTCCACTACAAAGCTGGAGAATGGTGTTGGAGATAAAGTAAGTGCAACTGTCAGCCCTGTATACGATAATTCCATTTATGAACCGTATAAAAACGGTGTTATTTGGTCCCTTGGAAACCATCCGGACTTCCCAGATCTGAATGTGAACGACATCCTGCATATTGATTCCAAAACAGGACAGATCACGATCCGAGGTTTTAATGGCAGTACAGAGTCAACAGAGCTTGGATATTCCCCGTGGGTACAGAGTCTGATTCGCGAAAACAAACTGGACGGAACTACTGTAAAAGTACGCGTAGTCGCTAAGACGGAAAACGGAAAGCTGGAAGATTACAAAGATATCAGCATCAGCTTTAAGGCTGAAACCATGTCTCCAGGAACCGAAGATACAGTAAAATTTGATGTTGTGCTTACAAAAGATGTAGCGAACAGTCTTGCGGGTACGGATATCCAGATGAAGGAAACCTGGGGCGGAACGGATGCACAGCAGATCAGTGCTACCAGCACCGGCACAGCAGAAGCTCCTGTCTTCACCGTGGAAGGTAATCAGGATGTTATCCGGCTGCGTGATTCTCTTGCCAGATCCATTACAACCGATAAGTATGTCACAGTCAATACTGGCGCACAGTGGATTCAGGACATTATTAACAACCGCAAGAACGGCAATACCGGCAGCGAGCAGGTAGTAGTCAAGGCTAAGACGAACAGCGGAACATCCGTAACTGAAATTCCAGTGGCAGTAAACTTCCGTTATGATGGTACAGATATGACCGCAAATACAATCAGTGAACTGCCAGAAGGCTATGAAGCATCTCCAGATGTAATTGTGGCCGCTACACCGGAAGATACTTATGATGTTGACAAAGCACAGGTGAAAGATCGTCAGATTACCATGAGCGTCGTTGCAACGCAAGGTAATTACAGTGTTAATAATCCAGGAACCAGAAAATGGTCCTATGGTATTGTAAAACTGGACAATACAACGTATTCTAGCCAGGGTGTGAAAGCAAATGATGCAACATACGAGCTGAGTGGAGATATTAAGGATTACTGCAGAGTAGATGCAAACGGTTATTTGGTTCCGATTAAAGGAAACTGGGAGGATTTAATTTCTGCAGGCCAGACAAAAGGTTCCGTGAGTGGAGTTGTAACCGCTAAGAAAGAAGTCGATGGAAAGACAACATCCGACAGCTACAAAGTAACAATCAACTTCCGTTACGATAAAGCAGTATTGAATTCTCATGAAGAAACCTTTGATGTGGTTTACACTCACGATTCCAGGACTAACAGTGAAAAGTCACATTGGAGCGGTGATGAATATATCCAGTTAAAAGCAAATATTTCCGACGAGAGCGGACAGAATGTGACTCCTGTTTGGGAATCTTCTGATCCATCCATCGTAACCGTAGATCAGGATGGACGAGTATTTGTTAATAAAGATACCTGGATTAAGGAAATCATTGACAATGCTCAGGCCTATGATGAGGATACACACAGCGGCACAAAGACTGTTACTGTTACTGCGAAGCATCCGACAACCGGTGCAACCGCAGATACCTGTACCTTTACCGTAAATTTCCGTTATGACAAGGCGATTGTGGATAAGAATGAAGAAGTATATAACCTGGTACTGACCCAGACTTCCAGAACCAACAATCCGTCTGCAAAATGGAGCGGGAACGATCTTCGTAAACTGAACGCAAAGATTTTCGTGGCTCCGGGACTGAACAATAATCCGTACTGGGCATCCGAAGATTCCGGTATCGTAACAGTTGATGAAGCTGGAAATATCCAGCCGGTGATTAATGCGGACTGGCAGCAAGAAATCATTGCGCAGCACCGATTCTCTGGTCAGAAAAAGGTAGCAGTCAATGTTACCAATGATACAAAAACCATTAAGGACAGCACGAATGTAACCGTAAACTTCAATTACGAAAATGTGGAGATGGCTGAAAACGCTAAAACCATGGATGTCGTAATCACTGCAAGTGGAAATCGTTCCAATCCTAATTATACCGTTACCGGTGCGACGACAGGAAATGTTTCGGCAGTATTAAATTCCGCAAATCCAGACGAAAAGAAGGTAGTTTATTCTTCTGGTGACAACAACCTCTTAAAGGTAGAACAGGATGGAAAACTGTCTTTGGTATTACCAATGGTAAAAGATGCAAATGGTAATCTTGTGCAGGCGCAGGGCGCAGAATTTTCCAAAAATGCGCATGGATTTATCCAGGAGGCGCTTAAACACAAATTTGTGGATCTGGATGGACAGCGGTATATTTCCTCGGTAGGCATTGTAGTGACAGCCGCTTCCGAAGATGGACGCATGGCAGATCAGTGTAATGTGAAGCTGAATATCAAGTATATTGATAACACCTATAGCTCCAGTGGTGGAGGCGGAGGTGGTGGCGGAAGCCATTCTGGTGGCGGCGGAGGCGGCGGAAGCTCTTCCAGTGGCGTAACACCTGGAGGCTCTACTTCACATACCGCAACTAACCTGCCAAGCTATGTCATTAAGGGTGGTACATGGACCAAGAATGCCGCTGAACAGTGGTTCTACACAAACGGACGCACCTTTACAGATGAATGGGCTGCAGTACAGAATCCATATGCAGATCCGAAGCAGGGACAGCCTATGTATGACTGGTTCCACTTTGGAACGGATTCAGTTATGACAGTCGGCTGGTATACCGATAAGAATGGCGACACATTCTATCTGCATAATGTACATGATAATACTTACGGCCATATGTACACTGGTTGGAACTGGATTGATGACAACGGCGATGGATTTGCTGAATGTTATTACTTCCAGGAACAGTCTGATGGACGCCGCGGACGTCTTTATAAAAATGAGAAGACTCCTGATGGCTATATGGTAAATGATAAGGGACAGTGGACTGAGAATGGACAGGTTATCACAAAGGATATCCGTCCGCAGCAGTAAGTGGTCGTTGTCCCCATGGATAAGAATCGGATAGGGGAGATTTTAACCTCCCCTTCCACACCACGTAGCGTACCGTTCGGTACTACGCGGTTCAATAGTTTACTCGGACTTTCAGATAGTGGGCAGTCATATCGGGATAACCAAGTCTGTCCACTATGATTCTTTTGGTGAGTGCCGAGTTGAGCATTCCCGCCGCTCTCCACACTCCCTTTCGGCAGTTCGCCATCTCATGCACCTTCCACTCTGGTAAATGTAACGCCCGCAACATTTTATATCTTGTGCGTACCTTCTTCCATTGTTTCCAGTACACCGCTCGGATTCTGTGGCGCAGCCACTCATCCGTCTGTTCCATCAGGCTTTTCATGTCTGCATATCGATAATAGTTAATCCATCCCCTTGCATAGCTTCGGAGTTTTTCTTCCCTCTCCTGATTGCTCCATTTGTTCCCTCTGGTTGTCAGCTCCCGTATCCGGTTCTTCATTTTTGCCACCGACTTCGGGTGTATCCTCATGCGGCATTTCCCTTTATGCCGGTAAAAGCCGTAGCCCAGGTATTTTATCTTGCTGACGTGGCTCACTGTCGTTTTCTGAAGATTGACTTTCAGAAACAGTTTTCCTGTGATGAATGGCACAATGTTTTCCATCGTCCTCTCTGCGCTTTTCCTGCTTTTGCACAGAATCAGGCAGTCATCCGCATACCTCACATACTTGTGTCCCCTGCGCTCCAGTTCCTTGTCCAACTCATTCAGCATGACATTTCCACATAAGGGACTTAGCGGGCCTCCCTGCGGCACGCCCTCGGTCGTTGCGTGAAATCCTCCGTCCTCCATTACTCCGGCTTTCAGGTACTTGTGTATCAGCGAGATTACCCTCCCGTCCTTCACCGTCCTCGACAGCACCTCTATCAGCTTGCTGTGGTTCACCGTGTCAAAGTAGGATTGTAAATCCATGCTGACCACGTAGACATATCCTTCGTTGATATATTTCCTACATCTTTCCAGTGCGTCATGCGCCCCTCTGCCGGGACGGAATCCGATGCTGTTGTCAGAGAACTGTTCTTCATATAAGGGCGTCAGTTCCTGTGCGATTGCCTGTTGGATTACCCTGTCTACCACTGTGGGTATCCCCAGTTTCCTTGTTTTTCCTTTCTCCTCTTTGGGTATTTCTACCCTTCGGACTGGGTTTGGCTTGTATTTGCCTTCCCTCACCTGCTCGACCAATTCGGACTGGTGTTCTCTCAGGCAGGGTAGAAGTTCATCCGCCTGCATTCCGTCAATCCCACCAGCGCCTTTGTTCGTTTTGACCTTCTTATAGGCGGCATTTAGATTGTCGCTTCTAAGAATCGTATCTAGCAGGTTGTCCGTCCGAAAGTCCGTGTTGGTGTCGGGGTTCCCGGTAATCCTTTCATGGGCGTACTCTCCTGTTTCCCTTCCCTGTTCCGCAGGTATCTCTCGCAGGTAGTCCTCAATATGAAG
>ENA-ORSX01000292-ORSX01000292.1-human-gut-metagenome-genome-assembly--contig:-NODE-292-length-59568-cov-5.034009_pt1 | contig 59568 bp, 42 predicted proteins | sample MGYA00241904_ERZ509172 | MGnify/ENA primary metagenome ERZ509172 (study PRJEB26280, sample SAMEA2338795) | human gut metagenome | biome: human gut; feature: human-associated habitat; material: faeces... | reverse complement strand
GATCCTTCGGATCGGGTGCCTCTCTTATTGGAGGAAAGGTTTTCTTCCTTATTTCCGGGTTCCGCCCATGCAGGGAACACGGTGGAGCCTTCCTTTCCATGTTTTTTGTAGTCTTCGGTGGTTGCTTCTATCCGTTTGGAGGCCCCCGTTTTGTGTTGGTGTGCGAAGAACGGGGATGGTGCGGATACGGAAGATACCTCCCGGAAAACATGGATGGGAGTTTTATTTCAGCAACCCGATTTCGCGGTAGTACTTTTCAGCGCCGGGATGGAGCGGGATGCCGGAAAGATCGCTGACGGCCATTTCCTTGGTGACGGTTTTCATGACGGCATGGGCCTTGCCGAGAGAATCAAGGTTTTCCCAGAAGGTTTTGGCAAGATCATACACCACATCGTCGGGCATGGAAGCATCGGTGAGGAGAAGCATCTTGACGGCCGTGGTCTGGACGGGTTCGGCCTGTCTGTCATAGGTTCCCGCCGGAATGGTGAACTTGGAATACCACGGATACTTCGCCTGTACCTTGGCAATCAGCTCGTCGTCCATGCCCACGAGCTTGCCGTTGGCGGTGGAGCACATTTCCGTGACGGCGGCGGTGGGCATCCCGGCCATGATCCATACGCCGTCAAGCTGCTTGTTGCGCATCAGGTCGATGGATTCGGTGAAGCCCACGAAATGAGCCTTGATGTCGTCGGGATACTTGAGCCCCGTTTCGGTGAAGTGGATGCGGGATTCCACTTCGGTCGTACCGCCCGCCGCGCCCGGCGCGAAACTTTTGCCTTTGAAGTCCGCCAGCGAAGCCACGCCGCTGTCGGCACGGGCCACGACCTGATTCGGGTTGTAGTACAGGCCCGCCAATACGCGGACGTCCTTGTAGGCGCGATCCTTGAACCCGCGTTCGCCGTTGAGCGCCTCATAGGTAATGCTCGACACGGCGAACGAAACCTGTGCGTTCCCGGCTTTGAGCAGGTTGAGGTTCTGAATGCCGCCGTTGGAGGCCTGCACCCGAGCGTTTACATAACCAAGCTTGGTATTCCACAAATTGGCGATGCCTGCGCCGAGGGGATACAACGCCCCGGTCGTCGCCGCCGTGGGAAAGCTTATATTCACTTTCTTGCGCTCCGCAGCTTGAAGGGGCGAGGCCAATACGCACGCGCACGCCGCAGCAGCCAAAAACATGGACCATTTTTTCATGACGTTCTCCTCGTTTTGCATGTTGCATTTGTTATCGGAATACCCGTAGCTCCGGCTCCTGTAGGCACTGAAGACTTCGCGCCAACCGGATCTTTCCATACTTTTTCCATCCCCGCCGACACCTTCATCTACAGGCTTTCCATTCCGGCTTTTCCATGAGGTGACAGGGATTCCCTCCGTGCCGCCTCCCCACCAGTGGAAAGTCTTTGGGGAGGATGGGGGTGGTTTGGAGGGGGAAGGAGGCCCTTTCTCCAGAAAGGGCCTCCTTCCCCCTCCAATTCCCAATAATTCCTACACATTCCCTCTCGCCTTCCAACTCCACACACCTGCCACGGCGCACAGGGCGAGCGCTACAAGGTCAGTCTTGAGGCCGGGATCGATGGCGAGAAAGGCCGCCACAAGCAGCAGGGCGCGCATGACGTAATTACAGGGCCCGAACAGCCAGCCCTGCAACCCGGCGGCCAGCGCGCTCACCCCGAGACAGGCTGTGGCGAACGCCCACAGCGTCGCCAGAGCCGGATTGGCCGAGCTGTACAGCAGGAGTGGGTTGTTCAGGAAAAAGAAGGGCAGGATGAATCCGGTCAGGCCGAGCTTTACCGCAATGAGGGACGTGCGGGTCTGATCCGAATGCGCAATGCCCGCCGCCACATAGGACGACATGGCGACCGGCGGCGTGATGTTGGAGAGGCAGGCGTAGAACAGGCAGAACATGTGCGCCGCCATCGGCATCACGCCCACGCCCGTGAGCACCGGGACCGCCACGGCCGCCACGATGACATAGGCCGCCACGCCGGGCACGCCCATGCCGAGGATGGTGCTCATGATCATGACGAACAGGCCGCCGAGGTAGAGCTGGCCTTCACCCACGTACTTGAGCACCTCGTACCCGAAGGTCAGGCCGAGTCCGGTGAGGGATACCGTGCCGATGATGATGCCGATGATCACACAGGCCGCACCCACGCCCACCGCGCCGCGCGCGCCTTCGTCGAGCGCTTGGATCACCACGCGGGGAGTCATGCGGTACCGATCGGAACACCACGCGGAAGCGAGCACGCACAGAGCCGTGAGGATCGCCGCGCCAAGGCTGAGGAGCCCAGAGAGGGCCAGACCTCCGAGGACGGCAAGCAGCAGGACGAAGGCAAAGGTGCGGGCTGTTTTCGTCCGCAGCAATCCGATGAGGAAAGGCAGCCATGTAGCCCCGACGGTGGCGAAGATGGAAGCCGCCGCCGCGAACAGGGGGGTGTAGCCGTCGAACATCAGCCAGAGCAGCACGATCAGCGGGATGAACAGATGCCCGCGTTCGCGCAGGACTTTGCCCGCCGCCGGGATGTGCTCGGGGGAAAGCCCCTTGAGGCCGAGCTTGCGGGCCTCGAAGTGCACCGCCATGAGCAGCGTGAGATAATACAGGAACGCCGGGATCGCCGCCGCGAGCATGACCTTGGTATACGGGACGCCGAGGAATTCGGCCATGATGAAGCCCACCGCGCCCATGATGGGCGGTGCGAACTGTCCCCCGGTGGAGGCGACTGCCTCGACGGCGGCGGCGAATTCGGGCTTGTACCCGGTCTTTTTCATGAGCGGGATGGTGATCGCCCCCGTAGTGGCGACGTTGGCGAGGGCGCTGCCGTTGATCATGCCCATGAGCGCGCTGGCGACCACGGAAACCTTGGCGGGCCCGCCAGCCGTGCGGCCCACGAGGGTCAGCGCGAGATCATTGATGAAATCGCTGAACCCGCTGTATTTCAGGAAAGCCCCGAAGAGCACGAACAGAAAAATATAGGTGGCGGACACGCCGACGCCCACGCCGAGGAGCCCTTGGCTGCCCCAGAACATGTGCTCGACGACGCGATCCCATGAAAACCCGGTATGCCCGAACGCGCCGGGAATCCATTCCCCGGCGAAGTTGTAGAGGAAAAACACGCCCGCCAGCGCCGCGAGGCTGCCGACCACGCGCCGGGCCATTTCGAAGCAGATGATCACGCCGACGGAGGCCACGAAGTAGTCGACGGGCAGGAAATAGCCGCCGCGCAAGGTGATTTCCGTATAATTGATGATGAGATAGCCAAACGAGAACAGCCCAGCAGCAATACACAGGGCATCGAACAGGGTGGGGCGGGTACGGCTGCGGCGCTCGCCCTTCCACGCCGGATACATGAGGAAGGAGAGCATCAGCAGGAAAATGATGTGCCACGAGCGCAGTGTCATGGCGTCGAAGGCCGAAAACGTGGACGCGTACATCTGGAACAGCGAGAAGATCACCGCCAGTGCGGAGATGGCCGCCGCCCACGGGCCTTTACCGTAATGCCGGAAGCGTGATTCGCTTTCTTTTTCTTCTACCAGCGCTTGCGCCGCGGCCTGCTCCACGGCGTGCACGTGCGCCGCGTTGGCGGCCTGTTCCTTTGCATCGTTGCCGTTCATGTTCCCCCTCGTCTGTGCTGTGCCCCGGTGACTGGCCGGGGCGTTCACCCTGTTATACGATCCCGCGAATCCGTTTTCCGGTCTTGTGCCGTCCTGGGGAGGGTGTTCCTCCGGCCACATTGCCGTTTAGCGCTCTCCGGTACGTTCCGCCATTTTCGCCTAAGCCATTTCCCTTTGGGAAGGGAGGCGGGCATTTTCCGTTCTTGTAATAAAAAAGCCGCGGACTGTTCGCCCGCGGCCTCCACTTCTGCGCTTGATCCATACCGTCAGGCGCGGAGCGAGCCGCTTTTCCGCATAAAGTAATAGAAACCGAAATGGCCTTCGGCATCGGCGGAAAAGAGGGTGCGCAGCGTGGCGGAAATGCTCATGAATAGCTCCTGTATCTCCGCGTTAGATACGCGCGAGCTGTTTGGGTTGTCAATCAATTTTTCGAAGGTGAAGGGGGCACGCCGGAAGACGGGCAGGTATGTTTCACAAAAATGTAAGCATACCCGGTGGCCGGGGCGTCAGGCTTGGGTCTGGAACCCGGCAAGGTGGTTTTGGAGTTTTTCCAGCAGCCCGTGGAAGCCTTCCATACCGTAACGGTCGTGAAGGGGCGGATGGAGGTGCACGGCTTTTTCAAGCAGGTTTCGGCAGGCGTCAGCAATGGCGTGCGGATCAAGGGCGGCGGTGCAGCGCCGGAAGGCCGCGTATGCCTCCGGCGGGAGATCCGTTTCGGCCTCCTTGAATGGGGTCACCGAGTAACGCGCCTCGCCGCTGGCGGAATGCTTTCCGAATTGGGGCGAAAAAAGACGCCGGAGAAATTCCTCCAGCGTCTTCCTGATATTATGCGTCCTGCTTACTTGTTGGCGAGACGCGTGTAGTTGCTGCGGCGGGCTTTAGCATCTGCTTCGGCCTTTTCGTACAGCATCTCCGCACGTTCGGGGAACTGGCGCTTGAGGGAGGAATAGCGCACTTCGGACAGCAGGAATTCCTTGAAGTCGTTGGAAGGCTCCTTGGAATCAAGCACGAACGGATTCTCGCCCTGTCCGATACGGCGGGGATCATAATGGTACAGCGACCAGTAGCCGGCTTCCACAGCACGTTTGGCCTGCATCTGGCTGTTGCCGAGGCCGCCCTTGATGCCGTGGTTCAGGCATGGGGAGTAGGCGATGATGAGGGAAGGGCCGGGATAGGCTTCCGCTTCGGAGATGGCCTTGAGGGTCTGTTCCTGACTGGCGCCCATGGCGATCTGCGCCACGTACACGTTGCCGTAGCTCATGGCCATGAGGCCCAGATCCTTCTTGCGGTTCATCTTGCCGTTGGCGGCGAACTGCGCCACCGCACCGGTAGGCGTGGCCTTGGAAGACTGGCCGCCGGTGTTGGAATAGACCTCGGTGTCGAAGACGAGGACGTTGATGTCCTCGCCGCTGGCCAGCACGTGGTCGAGCCCGCCGTAGCCGATATCGTAGGCCCATCCGTCGCCGCCGAAGATCCAGTGCGAACGCTTGACGAAGAAGTCGCTCTTCTCGCGGAGGGCCTTGAGTTCGGCGTCGTCTTTTTCCGCCAGAGCTTCGTCGAGGGCGGCGGTGAGGGCGGCGGCCCTTTCGCGGGTGCCTTCGCCGAGGTCCTTGCCTCTCAGCCATCCTTCCATAGCGGAACGGAGAGCGGCGCTGATGTCCCCGCCTTCCAGCAGAGCCTTCATCTTCAGGGCAAGGGTGGCCCGGATCTGCGCTACGCCGAGGAACATGCCGAAGCCGTATTCGGCGTTGTCTTCAAAGAGTGAGAAGCCCCACGCCGGGCCGTGGCCGTTCTCGTCGGTGGTGTAGGACACGGAGGGGGCACCGGCTGCCCACACCGTGGAACAGCCGGCGGAGTTGGAGAGCATCATGCGGTCGCCGAAGAGTTGGGTGACGAGCTTGGCATAGGGCGTTTCGCCGCAGCCGGCGCAGGCTCCGGAGAATTCGTTGAGCGGGCGCAGATACTGGCTGTTGGCTACGTTGAGCTTCCCCTGAGCTGGCTTCTTGTAGGTGATGTTCTTTTCGGCGTAGTCCCACTTCCGGGCGCCCTCGGGCATCACGTTCTCCAGTTTGGTCATGGTCAGGGCCTTTTCCTTGGCCGGACACTGGCCCACGCACACTCCGCAGCCGGTGCAGTCAAGGACGGAAATGGCCATGTGGAACTCAAAGCCTTTCTGGATACGGCAGGGACGATGCTCGATGGAAGCTGGCGCGGCGACGGCTTCTTCGGCACTGAGCAGACGCGGACGGATGGCGGCATGAGGGCAGGCGAAGGCGCACTTGTTGCACTGGATGCACTTTTCGGCATCCCATACGGGTACCATGATGGCGGCACCGCGCTTTTCAAAGGCCGTGATGCCCACAGGCCACGTGCCGTCTTCATAACCGAGGAAGGCACTCACGGGCAGTTCGTCGCCTTCCTGACGGTTCATCACGTCCACGATGTTGCGGACGAAGTCGGGGCGTTCGTCGCAGGCGGCGGGGGCGTCTTCCGCGGCGTCGGCCCATGCGGCGGGCACGGCCACTTCGTGCAGCATGGCGATGCCCTGACGCACGGCTTCCTGGTTCATGTCGACGACGCTATGGCCCTTCCTGCCGTAGGTCTTGACGATGGCTTCGTTCAGGTAGGCGACGGCGTCATCGAGAGGGATGATGCCGGCCAGCTTGAAGAAGGCGGCCTGCATGAGCATGTTGATGCGTCCGCCGAGGCCGAGGTTCATGGCGATATCCACGGCGTTGAGCGTGTAGAAGCGGATCTTCTTGCGGGCGATGGTGCGGCGCAGGGAAGCGGGCAGATGCTTTTCCAGATCCCCGTCCTTCCACATGCAGTTCAGCAGAAAGACGCCGCCTTCCTTGATGCCCCGCAGAAGGTCGTACTTGTCCACATAGGACTGGTTGTGGCAGGCGATGAAGTCGGCATAGTCGATGAGATAGGAAGAGCGGATGGGCTGGCTGCCGAAACGCAGGTGCGATATGGTGACGCCGCCGGACTTGCGGGAGTCGTAGGCGAAATAGGCCTGAGAATACATGTCGGTATGGTCGCCGATGATCTTCACGGCCAGCTTGTTCGCACCAACGGTACCGTCGGAACCGAAACCCCAGAACTTGCAGGCGGTCTGGCCTTCGGCCACCACGTGGAAGTCCTTCACTTCGAGGGATGTGTGGGTCACGTCGTCGATGATGCCCACGGTGAAGTTGTCGCGGGGCTGTCCGGCGGCCAGATTATCGAAGACAGCAAGGACCTGGGCGGGAGTGAAGTCCTTGGAGGCGAGTCCGTAACGGCCGGCATATATCGCGGGGGCATCGGTTTTGGAGGCATAGGCGTTGCGCACGTCGAGGCACAGGGGGTCGCAGGCGCCGGGCTCCTTGGTGCGGTCGAGCACGGCGATGCGCTTTACGGAGGCGGGGACGGCTTCCAGCAGCTTTTCCGGCAGGAAGGGGCGGTACAGGCGCACGTTGACCATACCGACCTTCTCGCCGCGGCGCATGAGCTCGTCGATGGTTTCTTCCACCACGGAGGCACCGGAACCCATGACGATGATGAGGCGTTCCGCTTCGGGATGGCCGTAATAGTTGAAGAAGTCGTAGCCCTTGCCGGTGATGGCGTTGATTTTGTCCATGTACTTCCGGACGATGGCGGGCAGGGCGTCCACGAAGGGGTTCACCGCTTCACGCAGCTGGAAGAACACGTCGGGGTTGTGGGTCATGCCGCGCAGCTGAGGATGGTCGGGGTTCAGGGCGCGGTGGCGGAAAGCTTCCACGGCTTCCCAGTCGAGCATGTCGGCAAGTTCTTCCTGCTCAAGGAGCTCGATCTTCTGGATTTCGTGGGAGGTACGGAACCCGTCGAAGAAGTGGATGAAGGGCAGGCGCGCCTCAATGGCGGAAAGGTGGGCCACGGCGCCGAGGTTCATGACGTCCTGCACGGAGCTGGAGGCCAGCATGGCGAAGCCGGTCTGGCGGGTGGCCATCACGTCCTGATGGTCGCCGAAGATGCTCAGGGAGTTGGAGGCGAGGGAGCGCGCGCTCACATGGAAGACTGCGGGCAGGAGTTCACCGGCTATCTTGTACATGTTGGGGATCATCAGCAGGAGCCCCTGCGAGGCCGTGTAGGTGGTGGTGAGGGCGCCGCCTTGCAGGGAGCCGTGCAGAGCTCCTGCCGCGCCGCCTTCGGACTGCATCTCGACCACGCGCACAGGGGCTCCGAAAAGGTTTTTCTTGCCCTGAGCCGCCCACGCATCTGTGAGTTCCGCCATGGGAGAAGAGGGGGTGATGGGAAAAATGGCAGCAACTTCCGTGAAAGGATAGGAGATATAGGCGGCAGCGGTGTTGCCGTCCATAGTCTGTGTCCTGCGGTTACTCATGAAAAAGCCTCCCAATCTGAAGAAATAATACAGGCTGAATGCGAATAACATGCCAAAACCGCAATTTTGAGGACGTGCCCCGTCTTATTTCTTCTCTTGTGCGGCGATCTCCTTCAGCCTTCTCCATAACGTGGCGGGGGAGATGCCCAGACGCCGGGCTGTTTCCGCCTTGTTGCCCTGTGTTTCCTCCAGTACCTGAAGGATGGTGCTGTTTATCTGGGCACGAAGCATACTCTGCTTGGTTCGTCTGTTCGCATCGGCAGGTGCGGAAGGCGACGGGGGCACGGTCACGGCCTTCTTGTGGCTGTTCCCGCACGGGGCCTCGTTCATCAGGAGCACGCGCGAGATGTCGCTTTCCCGTATTTCCCTGCCCTTTGCGATCACCACCAGCCTTTCTATGACGTTGCGCAGCTCCCTGATATTGCCCGGGAAATGATAGCGCTTCAGCACGGCCAGAGCCTCGGGGCTGATCAGGGGCCGGGGGAGAGAGAGCGACTGGGGCAGCCAGCTGAGGAAGCTGTCGACGAGTTCCTCGATATCCTCCGGGTGTTTCCGCAAGGGAGGGAGGTTGAGCCGGAGCACGTTCAGGCGGTAGAAAAGGTCTTCCCTGAACTTGCCGCATCGCACCAATTCCGCCAAATCCTTGTTTGTAGCGCACACGATGCGCACGTTGATGGGGATATAGCGTTCCTGACCGATGCGCATGACGATTTTTTCCTCGAGCACGCGCAGAAGCTTGGCCTGCACCGAGGTGGGGATCTCGCCGATTTCGTCGAGGAAGAGGGTGCCGTTGTGCGCCATTTCGAAAAGGCCCACTTTGCCGCCTTTTTTCGCGCCGGTGAAGGCACCTTCGGCATAGCCGAAAAGCTCGCTTTCCAGAAGGGATTCAGGCAGGGCTGTACAGTTGATGCCCACGAAGGGGCCGTTCCTGAACGGGCTTGCCATATGTATGCCCTGCGCGAAGATCTCCTTGCCGGTTCCGGATTCCCCGTAGATGAAGATGGAAGAAGGGCTGTTGGCGTAAAGCTCCGCGTGTTCCACAAGGCTGCGTATCTCCGCGGAATGCCCTACCACGTCCTTGAGGGTATAGCGCGCCACATGCCCCTTGGCGTGCAGTTCCCGGCGCATCTTGTGTTCGAGGCTCTGGATATGGCTGGCATCCTGGATGATCACGCTGGCTCCGCAGTAGATATCGTTGCTGTAGGCGGGGATGATATTGCAGAGATACTGCTTTTTTTCGTACTTCTTGCTTTCTCCCGACCACGTGAGCTGCTGCTGCACCGCCTCGATGATGCCCGTATCCTGCAAAAAGGTGCGGATACTTTTCATGGTGGATTCGCCGTTGGCGAACATCTTTTGGGCAGGCAGATTGTATTCCAGCACCTTGCCCTGTTCGTTCAGCGAGATGGCGCCGTCTTTCAGGGCGTTGAGCATGGTACGCACGCGGGCGTCCTTGGAGCGTTCGCTGATGATGGCGTTGAGTATGCGGTCGGCTTCGTTCAGCACCTGTATCACGCCGTCCGCGGAAACCGTATGCAGTACGCCATGCAGTCCCAGTTTCTGTGCCCACTGCACAGCGTGACCGCCGCCAACGAGCACCTTCATCCCCTTGTCCCTCATCTCGTAACAGCCTTTTTCGATATCGTCGGGGTTGTTGACCTGATGGACGGTGAGGCTCACCCCGAGGTGTGGGGCCACCGTGACCATCTTGGCGATATGGGAAGGAAAGGAAACCACGCCGATGTTCGTGTCGTACTGCTTCGCTTTGGTAAGAAATTCAATGGCATCACAGCATGTTATGGGTGTCTGTAGCGTGGGTACGAGGGGAAAAGCCTTTTTTATCGTGCTCCACACGCTGCCGCGGCTGACGATGACGGCGGCACCTTCCTCGATGACCCGCTTCGTGGCTACTATGCATTTGCTGGATTCCGTAGTGATGATTCGGACAGGCGAGGATATGGAGTGCTGGCAGAGCTCTATCTGCTCTGCCGCACTGTTGTCGGAAACGATGGCACAGATGAAGGGATGCTTAGGCATAGGGGGCACTCGGCAGGGATGAGGGAGCAGTTGGTGAATGGATGCAGGATACCTGAACACGCTAACTTTTCAACTGCCTAAGCAGAAACGACAAAGGAGGAGAAGCTCCCTAACGGAGCTTCTCCTCGCCGGATAGCTTTTATATGGTTTAGTAGTTCTTACCAGCGGCCTTGTAGTCGTCGAGAACCTGCTGGATGAGGGACGGGGGAACCTGCTTATCGAAGTCCTTCCAGATGGCCTTGCCGGCGTTCATGAATTCAGCGCGTGCTTCGGGGGAGAACTCGATTACGTCCACGCCCTGAGCGCGCAGCTTTTCGATGAGCTTCTGTTCTCCGGTGTGGATGGCACTACGCTGGATCTTCTGGACTTCAGCGAATGTTTCTTCAAAAATCTTACGGTCTTCAGGAGACAGGGAGTCCATGAACTTGGCGGAAGCCATGAACAGATGGGGGGTATAGAAGTGGCCGGAGAGCACGAGATGGGGGGCGACTTCGTGCAGGTTGGCGGAAACGGCGGAGTGGATGTCAACGTCCACGCCGGCCACGGTGCCCTGCTGGAGAGCGGTGAAGGTTTCGCTCCAGGCCATGGGGGTGGGGTTCATGCCGAAGGCCTTGGTCATACTGATATGAACCTTGGAAGCGGTGGCGCGGATCTTCATGGACTTGGCTTCAGCCATGGTGTGGAATGGCTTGTTCATCCAGTAGAAACGGGTGCCGAGGGCGATCCAGCCCATGCCCTTGATGCCGATCTTTTCGAGGGAACGGCTCAGTTCCTTCCCAACCTTGCCGTCGAGCAGAATATTGACGGCGTCGTAGTCGGGCATGAGGTAGGGAAGGTCGAAGATCATCAGTTTGGGATCGTAGATGGACAGGTTGGAAGGAGATTCCTGAGCGAACTGCAACATGCCGAACTGCAGGCCCTGTACCACGGCTTCAAAGTTGCCGAAGGAGTAGTTGTCGAATACGTCGATACGGAAGCGGCCATTGGTCTTTTCTTCAATGGTTTTTTTGAACTGGCCGCGGATGAGGTCGGTGGTGGGGTGGCCCGTGGGCTGGGTGAGGGCGATCTTCACCACGGTGGGAGCAGCCTGTGCGTGGGCGGCGGGGAGCAGAAGGCTCAGAGCGGCGATGGAGCAGAGTATGGCCTTGAACAGTTTCATAGAGATCCTCCAGACAGTTTGTGAGAATGGTTTCCCAATGTTAAGGACTTAGATGAGACAGAGCGAGAGCTGCGGGACAAAAGCGATGATGAACAGCATAACCACGAGTGTGAGAATGTAGGGGATGCTCGCGATGCTGAGGCGTTCGATGCTGATCTTGGCGATGGAAGCACCCACGAAGAGCGTCATGCCCACAGGGGGAGTCTGCCCCCCTACGGCGAAGCTGGTGAGCATGATGATGCCGAAGTGTACGGGATCCACGCCAATGGCATTGATAACGGGCAGCAGAAGCGGAGTGACGATCATGATGATGGCGGCAGCTTCGAGGAAGGTGCCCAGAATGAGCAGCACGATGAGGATGAGCGCCATGATGACGACCTTGCTCGTGGAGATGCCCATGATGGTATCGAGCACGGCGGCGGAAAGGTTGTAGTACATCATGATCTGGCCGAGTGCCGTGGCGGAGGCCACCACGAGGAAGATAGCGGCGTTGATGCGTACGGAGCTCTTGATGATCTCGAAGAACAGCTTCCTTGTCATGGAACGGGTGATGAACACTTCCACGAACAGGGCGTAGACCACGGCGATGGCGCCGGCTTCGGTGGGGGTGGTGATGCCGCCGTAGATGCCGCCAAGAACGATGACGGGCACCATGATGGCCCACTTGGCTTCGTACAGGGCCTTCAGCATTTCCGAGAATTTGGCACGGGCCACGGTTTTGCCGTACTTCCTGCGCACGCAGATGACGTAGCTCACCAGCATGAGGGCGCAGCCCATGAGGATGCCGGGAACGATGGTGGCCACGAAGAGGTCGCTGATGGAAACGCCCGCAGTGGAGCCGAAAAGGATGAGCGGGATGCTCGGCGGGATCATAATGCCGAGACAGCCGGAGGTGGAGTTCACGGCGGTGGCGAACTCCTTGGGGTAGCCTTCCTTCTCCATGGCAGGGATCATGATGCCGCCCACGGCGGCCACGGTGGCGGCGGCGGAGCCGCTCAGCGCGCCGTAGAAGAGGCTGGTGAGGATGGAGATGTGGGCCATGCCCCCCTTGATGTGGCCGACCAGACAGCGGGAAACGGCCAGCAGGGAGTTGGCGATGGTGCCTTTCTGCATGATATCGCCAGCCACGATGAAGAAGGGGACGGCCAGCAGGGGGAAGGAGTCCAGCGCACTGTACATTTTCTGCGCGAGGAACACGGGGGGAAGACCGCCCACCATCATGCCCATGAAGACGGCGGTGCCGATGGAAACGCCGATGGGCACGGTGAAGATGAGCAGGACGATGAGGGTGCCGAATGTGGTAAGAAGAACAGGATCCATATTATTTCCTTTTATTATTCTATGTTAGACGTTCTTCGCTATCTCATCGACACAGCGCAGAATGGCTTGGATACCCATGAGGCCGAAGCCTGCGGGCATGGCCATCCAGATGATCCAGGCAGGTAGCTGCATGGCGGGGGTGAGCTGTTCGCTCCAGTGGATGTTGATGACGGACTCCATGCCGGCATAGACCATGATGATGCTGAACGCGAGGCACACGATGCAGGAGAAGCACTTGACGTACTTCTTCATGCGGGGGCCGGAAAAGTTGGAAAGGATGGAAAGCTCGAGGTGGGAGTCGGTGCGCATGGCGAAACTGCATCCGAAAAGCACGCTCCAGATGACGAGGTAACGGGCCAGCTCTTCCGTCCAGGCGAGGGAGTCCTGGAGCACGTAGCGGCAGAACACCTGAATGGAGACGACGAGGATCAGGAGCAGCATGGCGAAGACGCTGACCCAGACTTCGATGGCGTTGATTGCTTTGCGGAAAGGGGAATCCGGCTTCATGGAACCTCCTGTTGGTATGCCCTCTGTCATGAGGGCTTTTTTATTCAGTATTCCGTGTATGGGCATCCGCAGGGGCAGTCGAATACCTGATCAGGCAGGTTCTTCCAGAACCGCCACGAGGCGTATCGGGGAACCCGTGAAGCCGGCGAGCTTCAAGGGCAGAGCCGTACAGTGGAATCGTTTTCCTGCCAGAAGTTCGGAACGCACGATGCCTTCGATGATATGCACACCATGGGAAAGAAAGGCGCAGTGGATCGGGCGCCCTTCTCCCCTGCGGTCGTCCACGGTGGGGCCGTTGACACCCACAGCCACCGGGCTGAGCCGGATGATACGTTCCGCCGCGGCAGGAGTGATGAAGGGAGAATAGAAATATTCCTGTGTGTTGGAATACCAACCTATGCCGGTATGGATCATGATGAAGGCGTTTCTCGGTATGGAATCGTATTTCTTCAGCTCGCGTTCCACGTCGCCCGCATCGATTTTGTGGAAGCAGGATGCGGCGGTGAAGTCGAGGAAGACGCCGGGCATGGAATACAGGGCAGAGAGATCTGCTTCATCGATGGGCTTCCCGCCGGGGACGAAATGCAGAGGCGCATCGATGTGCGTGCCCGTGTGATCGGTCATGCCGAACCACATCATCTGATAGGGGGAATCGGGACTGTGGCTGGCCACCGTGCGGAATTCCACAGGCGGATCGCAAGGGGCAGGCGATGCCGGGGTGATGGGCTGGCTGAGATCGATGATATTCCGGGTGGTCATGGGAGCCTCCTGGCAGGATGGTGCTGCATTGATGACCGGCAAAAGCATGAAAGGATGGAAGCTCTTCAAAGCTTCCATCCTTTCATGCTAACTGCTTACCATTTGAAGGCAAAGAACTGCCGCGCGCTGTATATTTCGCCGGGACGAAGGATGGGCGACGGCATGGAGGGGATGTTGATGGCGTTGGGGTAGTTCTGCGGTTCGATGGCAAGGCCGGGGGCCGGGGCGAAGGGGGATTCCAGCCCGCGGGAAGTATAGAACGAGGCTATATTATAGGCGTTGTAGACCTGCAGGGCGCGGGCCGTGGTGTGCAGGGTGTAGGAGCGGCCCTGTTCCGGGATGCTCACTTCGGCCACTTCGCGCAGGGTGCCGCCTTCGCCGTCCAGAGCCATGATGGGATTGTACACAGCGCCCTGAGAGAGTTCTTCCATCAGCTTGGGGGTACGCAGGTCGAACACGGAGCCTTCCACGGGGATGAAGTTGCCGGTGGGGGTACCTGTGGCATCTTTTTCCAGATAATACGATGCGTTGACCTTTAGGTACTCGTTCATGATGTCACGGTTCTTGAAGCCGTTGAGGTTCAGATACACGTGAGAGGACATGTCGATGATGGTGGTGGCGTCGGTGGTGGCTTCCCAGTTCATGTGGAAGCGGTTGTCGTCGTCGAGGCGGTAGGTGACGGTCACGGAAGCGTTGCCGGGATAGCCTTCTTCACCATCGGGAGAGAGATACGTGAGCTTCAGCGTGGCACCGTTGGCGTCGCTGTCGGCTTCGCCGGCCCACACGCGGCTGTCGAAGCCCACGAAGCCGCCGTGCATGTTGCTGCCGGCGGGGCCGTTGGCGGACAGATTATAGGTCTTGCCGTCGATCTGGAATTGCGCGCCGGTGACGCGGCTGGCGGTGCGGCCGAGGAGGGCGCCGAGCCAGGGATTGAAGCGGGCATGGTAGGGCTCGAAGGTGTCGTACCCCACGCTCATGTTGTCCAGGCCGCCCTGGCCGTCGGGGATGCACAGGGCCTTGATGCGGCCGCCGAATTCGAGGAGCTCGGCCACCATGCCGTTGGCGTTGGCCAGACGGAACAGGTGGATCGGTTTACCGTTGAGTTCACCAAAAACGCTTCTTTCAACTCGCTGCATGACAACCTCCAGAGTTCGTATGTTCGGGACGAGGAAAGGTCTGGTTCGACAGTCGGAACGCCGCTTGTGTTTTTCTTCTTGCAAATTCTGTGTCAACGGGCGCAGGCCCGGAGTATGGCCGCAGAGGAAGGGCCTTGCGCGCGGTATCGTGAGAAGGCAGGGCTTTTGAAGTGGTTCGGATATGCGATCGGGAAGGATTTCAGGCGGAGAGATGGTTTGTGATTTTAAAATGAAATATTCAAAACTGAAACTATCAAAAATGATAGGGGAGAAAAGCGGTTTGCCGCCTGCACGTTTCAAGGTTGCACGATGTGGTTTTTTTGCACATAAAAGGGATTTTTTTATCGAGAAGCAATATGATTTTAGAACCCAATAACAAATAACGTGTCCATATCGATGTTGAATCATCGATTCATAGTGCCAAAAGATGCAATAAAACATAAAGAATAAAGACTCTGCCATAGAATGGGACTGATACGCTTTTACAGGATGTCAAATATACAATGTTTTTTAATTCTTTTTGTTGGTCGACCACCTCAGCAAAGGGATGGACTTTGTACTATACATATGAAATTTCATGAAATGAAATTCCAATCGCTTACTGTGACAGATTCGGAATAAAAAACAATGGAACTATCTGGTGTTATATATACAGAAAGCTTTTTTAAAAAAGGAAAGATATGGATAGCGGTTTTGGGGAGCCGGGAGAAGCCTTTTGGAAGGCTGTTTCTTTCATTGTCTCAAAATGAAATAGTTCAAAATGGAATTATCTTAAACTGAAATGAAAGGTACCGCACGCAGGGTTTTCGGCGGGGCGATCAGTGAGGCCCGCGACTTTTCCAGAGGATTGGCGAGGCCTGACTGAGGGCTTTTCGGCAGAAAGGGGATTTTGGCAAACCTTTTGCACAAAGTGCTGGAAAAGAGAAATCGAAAAACCGATCCGCATACACTTAACGAAAAGGTTGCCTAATGGAACACGTTATTATGATGCACGCCAAAGATAACATCGCCATTGTCATGGCCCCTTCCTTGGCTGTGGGAAGCGAATTTACGGTGGGAGGCAAGACGGTCTGTGCCAAAAACGAACTCCCCTTTGCCCATAAGGTCGCCATCAAGGCTATCCCCAAGGGTGGTCAGATCGTTAAATATGGAGAGCCTGTGGGGATAGCGACCGCCGATATCGCCCCCGGTGAACACGTTCACGTGCATAACGTCATCAGCGGTCGCCACACTGTAAAAGAATAAGGAACGCTGTCATGCTGCCAGAAATCATGGGTTACAGGCGTCCCGATGGCCGTTTCGGCATCCGCAACCATATCGCCGTCATCGCTACGATGGACAACGCCAATCCTACGGTGCGGCGCATATGCTCTCTGGTGAAGGGGTGCGTGCCTTTCTGCCCCGGGTTCGGCCGCGGCGAAATGAACGAAGACCTTGCCCTGCACAACCTCCTCTCCATCAATACCGCTCTGCATCCCAACGTGTACGGCGTCATCGTCGTGGCTTTGGAAGATCAGACCTCCGAATACATCACCGGCGAGATCGCGAAGGGCGGCAAGCCTGTGGTGGGCTTTTCCATCGAAGATCAGGGCGGCACCGTGGAAGTGGCGTACCGCGCCGCTCAGGCCGCCATCCAGATGCTTCACGATGCGGGCCGCCTGCGCCCCGAACCCATGCCTTGGAGCGAATTCGTCCTCGGCGTGGAATGCGGCGGTTCCGATGGTTCTTCCGGCATCGTCTCCAATCCGGTGACCGGACGTCTGGCCGACCGCGTCATCGACGCCGGAGGCACCGTCATCATGTCGGAAACGCTGGAACTGCTGGGCGGCGAGGAGATGCTCGGCCGCCGTGCCGTCACCCCCGAAGTGGCCGCCAAGGTGAAGGGCATCATCCAGCGCACCCTCGACTATGCCGCTGAGCACAATCTCGACATCATGGGTGCCAACCCCGCTCCCGACAACATTGCCGGCGGCCTGACCACCATTGAGGAAAAGGCTCTCGGTGCTATCAAGAAGGGTGGAACCAAGCCTCTGGTCGAAGTCCTCGAAGAGGGCGAACGTCCCACGAAGAAAGGCTTCGTCATCATGGACGCTCCCGCCCCCGGCGTGGAGAACCTCACCGCCATCGTGTCGGGCGCCTGCCACGCCGTCATCTTCTCCACCGGCAAGGGCAACTGCATCGGCCATCCCGTGGCCCCCGTCATCAAGATTTCCGGCAATCCCATGACCGTGAAGTCCATGCGCGACAATATCGACGTCGACGTGTCCGGTGTCATCAATCAGGGGCTCACCCTCGATCAGGCCACCGATATCGTGCAGGACAAGCTGGCGGACGTGTGCTGGGGCGCCATGACCAGCTCCGACATGCTGGGCGAGATCGAAACGGCCGCCAGCCGCCTTTTGAGAACCCTGTAAGCCAGAGGATGCCATGAAGGTCTGTTTTCTGGGGCTTGGAAGCATGGGGAGCGGCGTGTGCCGCAACCTGCTGAACAAGGGATATGCCCTGCAGGTATGGAACCGCAGCCCTGAAAAGGCGGCCAAGGTCGCCGGGTGGGGCGCGGAAGCCTTTGCCACGCCTCAGGAGGCTGCCCGCGGCGCCGGCGTGGTGCTGAGCTGCCTGTCTTCCGTGGCTGCGCTCAAGGCCGTGGCGGGAGGCGCAAACGGCGTGTTCTCCTGCATGGGGAAGGGTATGGCCTTTTACGATATGGGCACGTGGGACATCGAGTCCGTCCTCGTTCTGGAGGCGGAAGCCGAGAGGCACGGCGTCTGCTACGTGTACATGCCCATGGGCAAGGGGCCCGAAGCGGCCGAGGCCGGCGAGTCCCCCTTGTTCTTCGGCGGCTCAAAGGATGTGTATGAGCGGGATAAGGCGTTCCTCTCCGAGATGGGCGAAGTGTTCTACCTCGGCGACGTGAAGGCGGCCTGCGCCTTCAAGCTCATCACCAACCTCATCGGGCTTTCCAACAACGTCATCCTTACCGAAGGCGTGTTCCTCGCGAAGAGGATGGGCCTCTCCGAAGAGGCCTTCCTCAATGGGGCAAAGTCCACTGGTGCGTGGTCCTACCAGATGCGGAACTCGGGGCATAAGCTGTTCAACGAAGCCTTCCTGCCCATGCGCGGCACGCTCGACAACGCCTGGAAAGATATGAAGTTCGGCGTGGAGATGGCGGAAGAGGCGGGGGTTTCCTGCCCGGCCTTCGCCATGCTCAGGGATCGCTACAAGGCCGCATCGGAAGCCGGCTACGGAGAGGAAGACTACATCTCTGTGTACCGCCTTCTTATGGATGCTGAAAAATGACGACGCGACTGCTGCGGAACCATGTAATTGACTAGGAGTTTGTCATGAAAGTTGGTTTTATCGGTCTCGGCAAGATGGGTGCCGGCATCTGTTCCAACATCGTCAAGAACGGCATCGACGTGGTGGTGTACGACATCAACCCCGCCAACGTTCAGAAGTTCGTGGACATGGGTGCCTCTTCCGCCGCTACCGTGAAGGAACTGGCTGCCCAGGTTGAAGTGTGCATCACCTGTGTGCCCATGCCCAAAGACGCCAAGGGCGTTCTGCTCGGGCCCGACGGCGTGTTTGAAAACCTCCCCGAAGGCGGCGTGCATTTCGACCTGTCCACCTTGGACATCGAAACGGTGGTGATGCTCGAAGCCGAAGCCGCCAAGCGGGGCAAGAAGTACCTCGTCATCCCCATGGGCAAGGGCCCCGCCTTTGCCGCGGACGGCACCTGCCCCCTGTTCGGCGGCGGCGACAAGGCCACCTACGACAAGTATGAGGAATGCCTGCTCAAGAAGATGGGCAAGCCCGCCTACATCGGCGATGTGAAGGCCGGCTGCGCTCTGAAGCTCATCCAGAACCTCATGGGCATGAGCATCAACGCCGTCTGTTCCGAAAGCATCAAGCTTGCCAAGCTTACCAACATCCCCAAGGAACAGTTCATCGAACAGATCTCCAACTCCGGCGCCTTCTCCTTCCAGTTCAAGAACACCGCTTCCGGCACCTTCGACGAAGACTTCGAGCATCCGGTGTTTACTGTGAATCTTGCCTTCAAGGACGTGCGCCTCGGCATTGAGATGTGCGAATCCCTCGGACAGCGTGTGCCCATGATGTCCCGCGCCCGCGAAGTGTTTGCAGCCACCGCTGAAAAGTACGGTGAAGAAAACTTCACCGCGACCTTCAAGATGCTGTAAGCAATCCCCCTTCCTCCATCCCCGGAAGCCGCTGCCGCCCGGAGCGGCTTCCGGGCCCCCTCCTCAATGTTGCAGCATACTCACTTTTAACCTTTCTGAGGAGTCAGACATGTCCAAGAAAATCATCTTTATCACTGGTGTTACCTCCGGTGTTGGCCGCGAAACCGCCCGCCGCTTCATCAAGGAAGGCTGGAAGGTCATCGGTACCGGTCGCCGTCAGTCCCGCCTCGACGAACTCGCCGCTGAACTGGGCGGAGATTTCCTCCCCCTCTGTTTCGACGTCGCCAAGCGTGATGTTGTGGTGGAAATGTTCGCCAACCTTCCCGAAGGGTTCAAGGACATCGACGTGCTGCTGAACAACGCCGGCAGTTCCATCGGCCAGAATCCCGCCCAGTCGGGCAACATGGACGACTGGGACGAAATGATCGCCACCAATATCAACGGCCTGCTGTACTGCACCCGCTGCGTTCTGCCCGGTATGATCGAACGCGGTACCGGTCACATCGTCAACATCGGCTCCGTCGCCGGCAACCGCGCCTTCAAGTGCGGCAACGTGTACGGTGCTACCAAGGCTTTCGTGAACCATTTTAGCAGGATGCTCCGCTGCGACCTTCTGGGTACTCCCGTCCGCGTGACCAACATCAAGCCCGGCCATCTGCACACTGAATTTCTGGCCGTGCGTTTCAAGGGTGACCTGAAGACTTCGGAAGCCGCTTACGAAAACCTGGATCCCCTGACCCCTGAAAACATCGCCGAATCCGTGTGGTGGTCTGTGAATCTGCCCGCCCACATGGACGTGTGCGACATGGAGCTCATGCCCATGTGCCAGTCCGACGGTGGCTGGGGCTTCTGCCATAAGAGCTGACTGAGCGTATGCGGGCTCCTTTCGCGGGAGCCCGTTTTTATAGACCTGCCGCCGCTGTTCCGAAAGCGGTCGCGAAGACCATCAGGATATGCGTTATGATGACCGCCGAGGAGTACATCCAGTCCCTCCGTGATCTGCGCCCCCGCAGAGTTTATGCCTTTGGCGAGAAGATCGAGGATTGCGTCGGCCACCCCTTGATCCGTCCTTCCATCAACTGCTGCGCCATGACCTACAAGCTGGCCGAGATGCCTGAATACCGCGAGTTGATGGTGACCGCCTCCAGCTTCACCGGCAAGCCCGTGAACCGCTTCTGCCATCTGCACCAGTCCACGGCCGATCTGGTGAACAAGGTGAAGATGCAGCGGCTTTGCGGGAGCATGACCGGTGCCTGCTTCCAGCGCTGCGTGGGCATGGATGCCCTCAACGCCGTGTTCAGCACCACCTACGAGATCGATGCCCTCTACGGTACCGAATATCACCGGCGTTTCGTGGAATTCATCAAGGAATGGCAGGAAAAAGACTGGACCGTGGACGGCGCCATGACCGACCCCAAGGGCAACCGGGGCCTCGCCCCCTATGCCCAGAAGGACCCGGACATGTTCCTGCGCGTGGTGGAACGCCGTGAGGACGGCATTGTGGTGCGCGGTGCCAAGATGCACCAGACCGGTGCCCTCAACTCCCATCAGATCCTCGTCATGCCCACGCAGACCATGCGTGCGGAAGATCGGGACTATGCCGTGGCCTTCTCTGTCCCCGCCGATGACCCCAGCATCCTTTACATCTATGGCCGTCAAGCCAGTGACACCCGCAAGCTGGAAGCCAGCAAGGTGGACGTAGGCAACGCGAATTACGGCGGGCAGGAAGTCATCATCATTTTTGAAGACACCTTCATTCCCTATAAGAACGTGTACATGCTGGGCGAGATCGACTTTACCGGCATGTTGGTGGAACGCTTCGCCGGTTATCACCGCCAGTCCTACGGCGGCTGCAAGGTCGGAAACGGCGACGTGCTCATCGGCGCTTCCCAGACGGCGGCCGAATGCAACGGCTGTGCCAAGGCGTCCCACATCAAGGACAAGATCATCGAGATGATCCATCTGAACGAGACGCTGTTCTCCTGCGGCATCGCCTGTTCCTGCGAAGGCGCCCCCACGCGGGCCGGAAACTATCAGATCGACATGCTCCTTGCCAACGTGTGCAAGCAGAACGTCACCCGGCTGCCTTACGAGATCGCCCGCCTCGCGCAGGACATCGCCGGAGGGCTCATGGTGACCATGCCTTCCGATGCCGATTTCACGTCCGACGAAGTGGGCGAATGGTGCCGCAAGCTCATGGTGGGCGATGCCCGGTATTCCGTGGAAGACCGCCAGCGCATCCTCCGCCTCATCGAGGCCATGACCATCGGTTCCGTGGCGGTGGGCTACCTCACCGAATCCATGCACGGCGCAGGTTCGCCGCAGGCCCAGCGCATCATGATCGGCCGTCAGGCCAACATGGAAGCGAAGAAGGCCCTTGCACGCCGCCTGTGCGGCATCGATCCCGACGGCCTGTTCTGATTTGAAAACGCCTGCCGTGGCTTTTGGGGCCTTGGCAGGCCACTGCTTGAAGCGAGGGAAGGGGGTTATGTACGAGAACATCCTTTTTGAGAAAAAGGACGGTGTGGCTTACCTCACGCTGAACCGTCCCGATCGGCTGAACGCGCTGAACAGTGCCGTGCTGAAGGAACTTGACGAGGCCCTTGCCGAGATCGACGGCGATGCCGAGATCCGCGTCCTCGTCGTCAAGGGGGCCGGAGAGAAGGCCCTTGCCGCCGGAGCGGACATCACGGAGATGCAGTCCATGGAAGCGGAAGCAGGTATGGCCTTCGGTGCCTTTGGACAAAAGGTATTCGCCAAGATAGAGGCCCTGCGCCAGCCCGTCATCGCCATGATCCCGGGCTTTGCCCTTGGCGGCGGCTGTGAACTGGCCCTTGCCTGCGACATCCGCATCGCATCCGAAAAGGCCCGCTTCGGCCAGCCCGAAGTCGGCCTCGGCATCACGGCCGGATTCGGCGGTACCCAGCGCCTGCCCCGTCTGGTGGGCAGGGGCGCGGCTTCCCTGCTGCTCTTCTCGGGCAAGATGATCGATGCCGCAGAGGCCCTGCGCATCGGCCTCGTCGACAAGATCGTCCCCCACGATGCCCTTGCCGCGGAAGTTTCCGCGCTGGCGGAAGGCATCGCCCGTCAGGCTCGCTGTGCCGTCCAGCAGACCAAACGCTGCATACGGCATGGCCTCGAATCCGGCCTCGAATCCGGCCTTTCGTACGAAGCGCAGGCTTTTGGCCTCTGTTTCTCCACGAAGGATCAGAAGGACAGGATGGACGCCTTCGTCAATCGCCGCCGCTGATCGGGCTCTGCTCCGCAACCCTCGAAGGATGGACAGAATGGAAGCAACGCTCTGGCAACGCCTTGATGAGATCATTACGAAGACCGTGGGGCCTATGGCCGCGCGCTGTGATGAAGAAAGCCTTTTCTGCGGGGAGTCTGTCCGAGCCTTGGCCGATGCCGGATTCATGGGGCTTCCTTATCCTCCCGAGCTGGGAGGGCGCGGTTCCAGCCATGAATCGTATGTCCGCTGTGTGGAGCGCCTTTCCAAGGCCTGCCCTTCCGTGGGCGTCACCTATGCCACGCACGTGGGCCTTGCCTGCCATCCGCTCCATGCCTTCGGCTCGCCCATGCAGAAGGAAACGTTCCTTCGTCCCATGCTTCGCGGCGACAAGCTGGGGGCCTTTGCGCTCACGGAGCCCGAGGCCGGGTCGGACGTGGGGGGCATCGTCACCACGGCGGAGCTGGACGGCGGCTTCTACATCATCAATGGCCACAAGATATTCATCACCAATGCCGGCAGGGCTGATATCTACATCCTCTTCGCCCGTACCGGCGGGGAGGGGACGGAAGGTCTGAGTGCCTTCGTGGTGTGCAGTGACGACGCCGGGCTGCTCATCTCCGCCCCTCAGCGCAAGATGGGTATCCGTGGTGCCCAGACCTGTGAACTCTTTTTTCGTAACCTCTGCATCCCTGCCGACCGTCTCATCGGCAGGCCCGGCGACGGTTTCCGCATCGCCATGAAAACGCTGGACGGCGGGCGGCTGGGCATCGCCGCACAGGCGGTGGGCATAGCGGATGCCGCGTTTGACGAGGTGCGTGCGCGGCTCAAGGAACGTCGGCAGTTTGGCCGCACCCTGGAGCACTTCCAAGGACTGCGCTGGAAGGCTGCGGACATGTGGGCGAAGGTGGAAGCCGCCCGTCAGCTCACTCTGTATGCGGCCCGCCTGTGTGACAGAGGGAAAATGTTTCGCGCGGAAGCTTCGGCGGCCAAGCTTATGGCATCGGAAGCGGCCGTGTGGTGCACTTCGGAAGCCGTGCAGATATGCGGCGGCAGCGGCTATCTGCATGGAGCTGTTGCGGAGCGTTTGTACCGTGATGCCAAGATCACCCAGATCTATGAAGGCACGAGCGAAGTCCAGCGCATGATCATCGCGTCCGGCATCCTCGGGTGATGGAAACGGGATAGGTCAAGAACGGCTTCATGCCGAAAAGGAGATGGTTATGAAGGCCCTTTTTGTGATAGGTGCAGGGACCATGGGCGGCGGTATCGCTCAGGTGGCCGCCCTGCACGGTTTAACAGTATATCTATATGATATAAAACAAGAAATTGTCGACAAAGGACTGAAGGGCATCGCCGACGCGTGGGACAAGCTCGTGGCCCGGGGCAAAATGGCCGCCGGAGACAGTGATGCGGCCCGCCCCCGCATCATCGGCACGCTGGACATGCAGGATGCCGCCAAGGCCGACGTGGTCATCGAGGCCGCCGTGGAGAAATTGGACGTCAAGCGTTCCCTTTTCTCGAAGTTGAGCGGCATCATTTCCCCCGACTGTATCCTTGCCACCAATACGTCCAGCCTGAGCATCACCGCCGTGGCCTCCGCCGTGAGCCGTCCCGACAAGGTCGTGGGCCTGCATTTCTTCAATCCCGTGCCCCGCATGGCCCTCATCGAGATCATCCGCGGTGCCGCCACTTCAGACGAGACCTATGAAGCCGCCAAGGCGCTTTCCGAACGGCTGGGCAAAACGGCGGTCACCGTGAATGAATACCCCGGTTTCGTGGTCAACCGCATCCTCATCCCCATGATCAATGAAGCGGTCTTCATGCTGCAGGAAGGCGTGGCCTCCGCTGAGGACATCGACACCGCCATGAAGCTCGGAGCCAATCATCCCATGGGCCCGCTGGCTCTGGCCGACCTCATCGGCCTCGACGTGTGCCTCGCCATCATGGAACTGCTCCGCGACGAGATGGGCGAGGGCAAGTATCGTCCCGCCCCCTTGCTTCGCAAGCTGGTCCGTGCGGGCAGGCTGGGCCGCAAGAGCGGAGAAGGGTTCTTCCGCTACTAAGACGTCGGGACCATGTCGTTCGCAAAGAGCGCAGCATCATCGGGCGAAAGCCCTTGGAGAGCCGGCACTGTGCCGGACAGGAGTCATTATGTGTGAAGTGGTCATCGTAAGCGCAGCCCGTACCGCACTTGGAAGCTTCGGCGGTTCTCTCGCCTCTGTCCCTGCCGTTGAACTGGGGGCCGAGGTCATCCGCGCAGCCCTTTCCCGGGGTGGCGTGGATGCCGGCATGGTGGAAGAAGTCATCATGGGCAACGTCCTTCAAGCGGGGCTGGGCCAGAACCCCGCACGTCAGGCCGCCGTCAAGGCCGGTATCCCTGTGGAGATCCCGGCGTGGACGGTGAACAAGGTCTGCGGTTCCGGCCTCAAGGCCGTAGCGGAAGCTGCGCTGGCCATCCGTGCCGGAGAGGCCCGCTGTGTGGTGGCCGGCGGCATGGAGAACATGTCTCTGGCTTCCTATGTCATGCCCTCCGCCCGCTGGGGAAGCCGCATGGGCGATGTCAAGCTCGTGGACGAGATGATCAGGGACGGCCTCTGGGACGCTTTCAACGACTATCACATGGGCATCACCGCCGAGAACGTGGCGGCCCGCTACCATCTTTCCCGTGAGGAGCTAGACGCCCATGCCGTGCTTTCCCAGCAGAGGGCCGCAGCCGCGCTGGAAGCGGGCGTGTTCGACGAAGAGATCGTGCCCGTACACGTGGAGCAGAAGAAAAAATCCTTCGATTTCGCTCGTGATGAGTTCCCCCGTCCCGGCACCACCATGGATGTGCTCGGCAAGTTGCGCCCCGCCTTCAAGAAGGACGGCGTGGTGACGGCGGGCAACGCTTCCGGCGTGAACGACGGCGCGGCGGCTCTGGTGCTCATGGATGCCGAACTGGCCGCTGAACGGGGCCTTTCGCCTCTCGCCCGCATCGTGGGCTGGGCCAGTGCCGGTGTGGAGCCCGACGTGATGGGCCTTGGCCCCATCCCCGCCACCCGCAAGGCTTTGGAAAAGGCTGGTTGGACAGTGGCCGATCTCGATCAGATCGAAGCCAACGAAGCCTTTGCCGCCCAGTTCCTCGCCGTGGGCCGCGAACTGGGTTTCAGCCTTGATAACGTGAATATCAACGGTGGTGCCATTGCCCTTGGGCATCCTATTGGTGCCTCCGGTGCGCGTATCCTCGTTACGCTTTTGCATACGCTGAAGCGGAAGGGGCAGAGCAGGGGATTGGCAACGCTGTGCATCGGCGGCGGGCAGGGGATCGCCATGCTGGTGGAAAGGGGCTGACCATGCCTTCCCTCCATGTGAAGTATTGCGGGGGGTGCCGCTCCGGATACGATCGTGTGGCGTGGTTCAGGGGGGTGCTGTCCGCCATGCGCGCTCTCGATGGGAGCATTGTGCTCACGGACAACGAGGCAGGGGCCGATATACGGGTGGCTGTGTGCGGCTGCCCCGCACAGTGCGTTTCCGTTCCGCCGGGGACGCACATGCTCCATGCCCCGTACATGGATGGGGAGCGTATGGAACCCTGCGATATGGCCGCATATTTGCTGGACATGGCCTCCCAGCGGAACAGGAGGGCCGAATAGCATTGTTTATCAAATTGTTACAAAGGAACATCCGGCTCCCGCATCTGCCGTGTTGAATAAGCATTTCCGCCATCCTGCGTGAAGGAACCATACATCATGGCGGCGTCCGCCTCGGCTTTTCCCTGACGGCGCGGATCTGCTTTTCCTGCTCCAGCATAGGCTTCCTTCCGTGAAGCCTATGGGATCGAGGTTCCCATCAGCTTGGGCTTCAAACGTAGGTGATGCGGTCGCGGCCTTCGGCTTTGGAGCGGTACATGCCGTCGTCCACGCGCATGAGTATGGCGTCCATGTCGTCTTCGGGGTTGATGCGGGTCGCGCCGATGCTGATGGTGACGTGGTTATCGAGATCGCGCACGCTTTCCAGAAGGCATTTCAAGGTTTCCTCGGCGTCGCCCGGCGCATCGATGAAGCCGATGAATTCGTCCCCGCCCCAGCGGGCCACGCAACCGGCCTTACCGACGATTTCCTCAGCCTTATGCCCCACACGGGCAAGGACTTCATTGCCCCAAAGGTGGCCGCGGGTATCGTTGATGTGTTTGAAGTGGTCCACGTCGAACATGAATACGAGAGGCCGTTCCCAGAGTTTCCGGCTCAGGATGGCATTGAAGCGTTCCCGGTTCATGAGCCCGGTGAGTTTGTCCGTGGTGGCAAACAGGGTCATGAATTTGTCGTAGCGCGATACGGTCCCCGAAACCAGCAGCAGGATCAGGATGATGATGCACGCCACGACGAGGATGTCCTTCCAAAGCTGCGAAAGGAGTGATTCCTTAATGATGGCGGTATCTTTTTCCACGATGAGATACCAGTCGAGATCGTCGATGTAACGGGTGACGAGGCAGGTTTCCTGCCCGTTGTACTTGTACCACGAGCTTTCCACACGGCTCTTGGTGAAGATCTTTTTGCGGTATTCGGATACGGGCAGCAGGTCGTCGATGGTGGCGTTGGTAATCATGGCGTCGGAGGTGTGGACCTGTACCACTCCCTCGCGGTTGACGAGGAACGCCGTCAGATCGAAATCGAGCTCGAACGAGGCGAGGATCTGCTGCAATTCACGCATCTTGACCCCGACGCCCACCACGCCCATGAGTTCGCCGTGATCGTCTTCGATACGGCAATCCACGAACACGGTCAGCTCATTGCGGGCCATTTCGTCGGTGTCGACCTCAAGCCGGTGGGGGATCCCGGAAGCGACGAAGTTGTAGTACCAGACGTCGTGGGAGTCATCCCTGCTGACGATCTTATTTATCCCATTATAATGATAGTAAATATTTGTCTTTGCCGAGACAAGGAACACCGAACTGTAGTTGTATTTCCTCTTCAGGCCGTTGAGGTAGTCTTGCAGCTCCGCGATTTGTTCCGGTGAATCATTCTCTCCCCGGAGCCAGCTCTTGAGGAAGCTGTCGTTGGCCATTGTCAGGGAGACGAAAATCGGCTTGGTCAGTTCGTTACTGATGGAAGAAAAGATGTTCAGGGAGGTAAGGCGGGAGATATTCCTGATGTCATCCCTGATGACCACGCCGTATGTGCAGTAGTTAATGATTGTTATACAAATGAACCCAATGAGCACGATACCCGTGATGAAGACGTGGGTCCTGAAGAGTTTCTTTTTCATAGAAGGCCTGATTACGGGTAGCCGGCGCGGAATGGCGGAGACAGACGTTCTGTCGGTGGGATATTATGACACTGTTCGTCCAACCAATAGACTCTAATGGGATCCTATGGCTCTGGCAACAGAAAAATGGCGGCACTCTGATAGTGTTGCACTATGGGCTTAGGCCTCCTCCAGAGGTATGTTTCCGCAGGAGGCCTTCCATCATGTGCTGTCTTTTTCCAGTTTTTCGGCAAGAGCTTTGATGCTCGGGGCGACGGGGAAAGGATGTTCTGTCCCAAAGGCCAACGCCTCAAACTGCGGGATGGGCAGGGGGCGCGAATAGAAATAGCCCTGCGCGTAGGCGCATCCGGCCTGAAGCAGGAAAGCGGCCTGTTCCTCGGTTTCCACGCCTTCGGCAATGACCTTGATGCTCATTTCTCGGGCGAGGGAAATGCTGAACCGGATGACCGTTTTGCCGCGTTCGGTCGTGACGACCTCGTTGAGGAATCCCCGGTCGATCTTGATGAAGTCCACGGGCATACTCTTGAGCATGTTCAGGGACGAGTAGCCCGATCCGAAATCGTCCATGGAGAACTGGAACCCGAAAGCCTGCAAAACCTTCATGGATTCGAAGAGCCCGCTTTCGTTCTCGAGGAAGGCACTTTCGGTGAGTTCCAGTTCGAGGAGGTGCGGCGGCAGTTCGTAGCGGCGCATCAGGTCGAGCAGCTTTTCACGCAGGCGCGGATCGTGGATATGCATACGCGACATGTTCACGGAGATGGGCGTGGGCGTGAGGCCGTGGTCAATCCAGTTGCGCAAGGTGATGCAGGCCTGCTCCCAGATGTATTCATCCAGCCGGATGATGAAGCCGTTCTTCTCGAACAGGGGGATGAAACGGTCCGGCGGCATCAGCCCCTCGGTGGGGTGTATCCAGCGCACCAGCCCTTCCGAGCCGATGATGCGCGAGGTCGGGATGTGCACCTTTGGCTGAAGATACAGAACGAATTGGCCCTGCAGAAGGGCGTCGTGCATCTGGTTTTCGATCTTCTTTTCCTCAAGGATCCTCTCGCGCAGCTTGCCGTCGTAGAAGGCGTAGCTGTTCAGGTAATTCCCCTTGATCGTCTTGAGGGCGAGGTTGGCCCAGTCGCAGAGCACGTTGATGGGCGTGTCGATGTTGTCGACCTCGCAGATGCCGAACGAAGGCACGACCTTGTACGGCAAGGGGTAGTCGGCGAGCCTGTCCGTCAATTCCTTGATGAGGGCGAGGATACGCTCACGGGAGTAGTCCACGCACAGGCAGAACACATCCCCGCCGAGGCGTCCGTAGACGCTGTGGGTCCCGGCCATCTTTTCCCGCAGCAGATCCGCAATGGCAATAAGGAGCTTGTCGCCTTCCTCAAGGCCGTACAGGTCGTTGATGACCTTGAAGCGGTCTATGTCCATGCGGACGATGCTGTAGCGGCGCTCGGGGTAGGCGTGCACGGCCTGTGCCGCCTGAGAGTAGAAGGTGTGCATGTTGTACAGATCGGTCAGGAGATCGAACTCGGCCCGGTACTTGAGCGCGAGCACGGAACGGGTCGCGCTGTCGACGTCGTTGAGCGTGCCGATATAGCGCTTGGGATTGCCCTTGTCGTCGCGCAGGCAGGTGAGGGCCGCCTTGCACCAGATGTACACGCCGTCGCGCTTGCGGAAGCGGGCGGTCATCTCGGTATAGCGCTGGGTGCGCGAATCCTTGAGAAAAGCGGTGAGCAGGGGCAGATCGTCAGGATGGATCACAATGTCTTCCCGCCAGACGTGCATCAGATCACGGTGGTCGTAGTTCCCGGCGAAACGGGCGCCGATCTCCGGCGAGATGTAACGGGTATCGGTTTCGAGGTTCCACTCGAAGACGAGGGTGTCCGTCTGCTCCACGATGGTCCGGTAGCGCTCGTCGTCGAGGCGCTGGCGCTCGAGGAGGATGTTCTGCTGAGCGACTTCCTCCGCCTGCTTCTTGTCCCCGATATCCATGATGAAGGCGAGATAGATCTCGTCGCCGCCGTCGGGCTGGGCCACGGGGAACATGGTGATCGACGCCCAGTGGTACTTCCGGTCGTGCCAGAGCTTGCGGAATTCGCCGATAAGGTATTCCCGGCCCGCCGCGAAGTTCTGCCGCAGCGCATCGAGATTAAAGAATTCGAGGAAGCGGGCGCGGTCTTCAGGGAAGATCATGTTGCGCGATACAAGATCGATGCACTGGCTGAGGCGGCCCTGCTCGGGCGGGGTCACATACTTGCCCTTCACGTGGTACACGATACGGTAGCTGTCCTGCGTGATGTTCAGTTCGTACAGCTCGTCGTAGATGTTGCGCAGGGCATGATCGTACTGCTCACTGATGCGGCGGCGCTGTTCCTCTTCACGCTGTTCGGAGATGTCGCGGACGAGGAGTATCCCCTTGTCGGTACGGCAGGATTCGTGCCCGCACAGGGGAACGATGAAGGCGGAAACCCAGTACCACTTGCCGTCGCTGCCAAGGCGGCGGTATTCGGCGGGGACTTCCATGCGGCCTTCGCTGAACTCCTTGCTGATGTTGCTCCCGATGAAAGCGGTGAGGAAGCGTTCCCGGTCCTCAGGGTGGATGAGGGTGGCGGCTATGGTGTGGATATTGCCGTTCTTGTCGTGATCTACGGGGATCATGGGCGTTTCGGCGGCGTAGACAAGGTGGGGCGTATCGGTGCTGAGGTCGATTTCGTAGATTTCGGTATACGTGTTGCGCAGGGCGATATTGTAGCGCTCTTCCTCAAGGGCGCGTTCCTCTTCGACGCGCTTCTGCTCCGTGATGTCCCGGATGATGAAAAAGGCGGTCATATCGTCGCCTTCTTCAAGGAAAAACACGCGGTTTTCGAGCCACAACTGTTCGTTTTCGCCAAAGAGCACCCGATACTGATCGACGAGGGTGCGGGAATGTGCGCGGCAGGCCTCAAGCAGGGCTTTGGGCATGGTGGTGCGGTTGATGCGTTCGCGGTCGGCGGGATGGATCATCGCTATTGTTTCGGCGTGGAATGTGCGGTAGTCGCCGGAACGGGGTTCGCTGGGCAGGCTCGGTGCGGAGGCGTTGCGGTGGAACTGCCACGTGCGCAGGTTGATTTCGATGATGCAGTCCCCGGACTGGCGGAACACGGCGCTTTGACGGCGTTCGAGACGGGCGGCGGTTTCCTCCATCCTTTTGCGTTCGTTGATGTCCTGCCAGAGGACGAGCAGGCGCCCCGACGATCCGGGCATGGGCAGCACCAGTATCGAGATCCAATGATAGGTCCCGTCGACGGCAAGGACGCGGTATTCTGTGGACAGCCGGGGATCGTCGGCCACCTTCCTGCTGACGTTTTCCGGGGAGAACAGGTCAAGGAAGGACTCCCGGTCATCGGGGTGGATGTACCGGTTGGCGATGGTGCGGGTGTCCCGCGAATACGAATGGGTCAGCTCGGGTTTCGCCAACGTGGAATCCCCGTCCCGGTGCACGATGCGCATGGAATCCGTATCGAGCATGACCTCGTAGATTTCGGAATAGCTGTGCTGGAGAGCCTTGTAGAAATCGGCTTCCTCGTTGAGCTGTTCGGTGATGTCGCTCAGCAGGAGCAGGGCATGGTGGTACGCTCCGGGGATGGCCCGGATGGTGGCGTTGACCCACCGGTAGGGTTTTCCGGCGTCCTGCCGTTTGCGGTATTCGAGTTGTGGGGCCTCGCCCAGGTCGAGCCGGGCCGTGATGTTCGGCACGTCGTAAAAGGTGCGGACGCTTTTGAGGCTTTCTGGGTGCACGCGGTTTTTGCCACGATCGAGGACGAATTCCTCAATGGGCATCAGGGTCGGAGAAATGGTGACTTGTTCGCTGTTGTAATAGAGGGGGGCGATAAGCCCGGCCTCAAGATCGAGGCGGAAAATTTCCGTATAGTTGCTTTGCAGGGCGAGGAGGTAGTTGTTTTCCTCTTCCTTTTTCTTGGTGACGTCGCGCAGCAGGATGAGGGCGTGCCCCTCGTTGCCGGGGACAGGCTGCGCCGAGGCCGCGATCCAGCGGTAGGGGCCGTTTTCCGACGAACGCTTGCGGTATTCACATTCGGGGTGGCCGCCGCGTTCCAGTTCCTCGAAAAGGCGGCGCTCGTAGAAATCGAGCACGCTTTCGAGTGATCCGGGAGCTACGCGGTCGACGACGCGCTGGTGGACAAACGAGGAATAGTCGGCCCCTCCCTTGATGATGGCTACCTGTTCGCTGTTGTAGAACAGCGGGGTGACCGAGCGGTTCTTGATGTCGAGAGAGAAGATTTCGGAATAATTGTTTTGCAGGGCGAGGAGATAGTTGTCCTGCTTCTCCTTGCTCTCGGTGACGTCGCGCACGAGGAGGACGGCCTCTCCCCGTTTGCCGGTCGGCAGGGGCACGATGAGGGCCAGCATCCAGTGATAGGTCCCGTCAAGGCCGAGCTTGCGGTATTCGGCGGAAAGCTCTTCCCCGGCGTCGAGTTTTCTGAGAATGCTTTCGGCGGTGAAGAAATTCAGGAAGATCACCCGATCCCGCGGATGGACGCGGGTTTTCATGACCGTGATGATGTCCTTGTCGAATTCGCCGCTGACATCAATGGGCGCGAGCAGCTTGGTGTTGCAGAACAGGCAGGTCAGCTGGTTGGCGGCGAGGTCCATCCGGTAGATCTTGGCGTAGCTGTTCTGAAGGGCGACTTGAAGGTTTTCCTCTTCCTGCCTGCGGGTGAATTCGGCGGATTTCTGATCGTCGATGTCCCGGATGCACTGGAGGACGTGGCGCGATCCGTCGTCCTGCGTATAGGCGAAGGCGATGCGGGTGCGCCAGCGGGGTCCGGCCTCCTCGGCGAACTGGTATTCGAGATGGATATTCCTGTCGTTTACGCCTGCCGCGAAGGCTGCCCGCAGCCCTTCGAGGGAGAAGCGTTCACGGAAGGCGTCACGGTACTGTGGGAGGACATGGCCGAAGAACAGCTCGAAATGGGCGGCGTAATCGCCCGAAGTGTCGGTGGCGAGGCCATTGCGGTTGGCCAGAAGCTCAAAATGGCCGGTGCCGAGATCCACGTCCACGACATAATGATAGCTCTCGCAGAGGGCGCGGGCGAAGGAATCGCGCTTGGCCTTGGCCTCGCGCTCCTCGGGCGTCAGAAGGCGCTCTGAAATGAGCACGACGTGTGCGGGCTCCTTGTTTTCCCAAAGGATACAGGAAACCGAAATTTCACAGATGCCCTTGAAGGGCGGGTGTTCATGCAGAGTGGTGAACGCCTCCCCGCCGCCGTGTTTTGTCACGGGACAGAAGGAGCAGATATCGGATTTGCCCCAAAATACCTCGAAGCAGGTCACCCCGAGCCTGACATTGGGATATGCGCGGGCGACCGTATCGTTGAAGTAGACGATGCGGTGGTTGGCGTCGATGACATAGACCGCCGTATTGGGCAGGCTGTTGAGGATGTTGCGGGTGGATTCGTAACTTTCGCGCAAAAGGCTGGCGGAGCGGCGCTGCCGGATGTACTCCCCGATGATTTTGGACATGAGGATGAGGGCGTCCACTTCCTGCTGCGTCCATATGCGGCGGTTGCCGCGCTCCTCGAAGCCGATATGGCCGACCACGTGCCCGTCGCGCACGATGTCGCACTGGAGGAGCGAGGAGATGGTGTCGTCGAGGATGAACGTTTTTTCTTCCGGGGGGACTTCCGAAAAATCGCTGCAATAATAGATGCCGCTGGAGTCCCGTGTTTTGGGCAGCTCGATTTTGTCGATGGGGACGTTTTGGAACTGATCCTTGTTGCCCCATTTCGGATCGGAGCACCATTCATGCGCAATGCTGACGGCCTTCCCGTCGAGCGAGTATTCAAAGATGAGAATCTTGTCCACGCGCAAGGCGTTTCCGATAAAATGCAACGCCTTGTCGATCCCTTCGTGCATGTCGTACATGCTGAAGAGGATATCGATGATGTCCACCATGATACTGTTGCGGACGGTGTTGACGGCGAGGGGCGCGGATGTCTGGACGCCGTCGGCGTCTCCGCCGGAGGACTGGCCGAAGAATTCGTAACGGTTTTTGCCGTTCCCTTTGGCGTGGTACAGGGCGACGTCGGCCTGCCGGAACAGATCCTCATAGGCGATGGGGCGTTCGGTAACGGCGATGCCCACGCTGACGGAGACGGCATTGTCGATATTGCTGTTTTTGAACAGGTTGCGGATGGAGGAGCAGAGGGACTGCGCGCGCGTGCGGATACCCGCGATTTCAGAAACGTCGCGCATGTAGACGTGGAATTCGTCGCCGCCCACGCGCCCGATGATGTCGTCCTGCCGGAAGGTGCGCCGAAGCTGGCGGGCGATTTCCATGATGATGGAGTCCCCGGCGAGGTGCCCCATGCTGTCGTTGACGTCCTTGAAATTGTCGATGTCGATCATGAACAGCACGCCGGAACTGCCGGGCCTTGCGTCGCGCAGGGCGATGCGGATTTCCTCTTCGGTCGTGACCTTGTTGTAAAGCCCGGTCATGGAGTCGGTGCGGCTCTTATCAAGAAGCCTGAGCTGTTCGCGCTTCTGCCGGTCGATGTCGCGCAGCGCGCCCACGGATTTGACGGGCTTGCCGAGGGTGTCCAGGATGTTGGCGCTGTAGAGGGCGAACCAGCGCTTGCGGCCTGAGAGGGTGGGAAGGAACCGTTCGGGTGTGGCCTCGGTGGAGGCTTTTTCGGCGTCGAGGGCGAGAAAAGGTTCACGGAACCCCTCGCTTACGGGATCGATGGCCTCGCCTCTGCCCAGCCGTTCGCGGAAACGGGGAATAATCGGTTCGTGCCCGAAGACCTTATGGTACTTTTGGGTGTAGGCGATGGTATCCGTCTCAAAGTCGTATTCAAAGGGCAGATCTTCGGAAATATCGGCGATGAGGGCGTATTTACGGCGCTCGTATTCGGCGCTGCGCAGCATCTCCTCCACGCAGGCGAGATCGGTAAAGGCGGAGAGGTAAACGGGATACTGGCCTTCGTGGAGGACGCCTTCCATGCGCGTGCCGGAGAGGCGGATGCGGATGGAGGTGCCGTCCTTGCGGACGAGCGCCCCTTCCCAGTCGAAAAGGGGAGGGTGCCCGGCGAGGAGCCCGATGAGGCGCACGGCGGAAGATTGTTCGATCCAAGGAAGGAGGGCGTTGCCCTGTTGACGGAACGACTCGGCGGTTTCCCCGACAAGCGTATAGAAGGCCTTGTTCGCCGCGATCAAGGCAAGTTGCGGATCCGCGGCAACGGTGGCAGTTCCGGTGATTATGTGCGGGTTGTCGAGGAATTCCTGGAGCCTGTTCATTCCACTGTTCTCTTGAATAGGGTGTGGAGACACTCCGGGGGATGCCCCCCCGCATGTCGGAAAAAGTCCGGCACGCATCGTATCAAAGAATATAAAAGCCGGCAAAACATCCGATAGCATAGAGTATAGGCTTACGGGTGCCATTCATCAAGCGGAAATGCCGCTTGATGCCGGAAGTTATTCCACAACCGTTCCCGTTGCGGAGGGATACGGTTCTTGGCCGGAGGCAGCAGGGCTGTGTCCTCAAGATACCGCCTATTTGTTGTGGTTAAGAGACGCTTGGCCTGCGGATGTGCCCGCTTTGCGCGGTAGAGCCGGGTACTCTAGGGGTATGATCGGCCCGGTTGAAAAGTTTTCGCCACCGGGCGAAACAGAGTGGCGGGTTTCCGCGTATGGGGTTGAGCCGGGATCTGCACAATGCATCCATCCGAAAGGGGTGTCCCCTTCGGGAGGCGGGGCCGCCCTTTCCGCTCCCCGATTCAGAATACCGTACTATTATCTCCGCAAGTTGTTTCGTTCTTTTGTCATGTGAAGAAAAGATCCTTGCTGAATGCCTCCATTCCACTCAAAATCTTTGTGTCTCAAGGATTTTCGGCCAATCGGAGCGTTCCTTTCCCTTATCATAAAAAAGCTAATGAACATATCGTATTATACTTTATAAACGGCCCTGTTCAGGCTTCTCGGTTCCTTCGGAGCTTTCGTGAAAAAAATCGGAAAAGGTGAAAAGTGTCTCTTGGGAGACAGAAAATGTCCCTGAAATCCGTATTGTGAATGCAAGAACAAGGTCGCACAGCGACCCTCCAACCCTCTCTACGGAAGGAACCGCCATGAAAGAAGACCGCAAGATCAAGAACGTCGTGCTGATCATGCTCGACACGCTCCAGTTCAACTATCTTGGCTGCTACGGCAACAAGGTTGTGAAGACCCCCAATATCGATCGCCTCGCCCGTCAGGGCTTCCTCTTCGAAAACGCCTACAGTGAAGGCCTGCCCACGGTGCCCGTGCGCCGCGCCCTTATGACCGGCCGCTTCACCCTGCCTTACGGCGGCTGGCAGCCTCTCGCTCCTGACGACACCACCGTCGCCGACATCATGTGGGGCAAGAACATGCAGACGGCCCTCGTTTACGACACCCCGCCCATGCGCCTGCCCAAGTACGGCTATTCCCGCGGCTTCGACTTCGTGAGCTTCAACCCCGGCCAGGAACTCGACCACACCAGCTTCGCCGATGTGCCGCTGGACCCCGCGCTGAAGCCGGAAGATTACACCTCCCCCACGATGGTTTTCAATGAAAAAGGGGAAGTCATCGACGACGACAGCACGCAGCTCCTCGACGAAATCGGCTGCTTCCTGCGCCAGCAGCAGTTCCGCAAGCCCGAAGACAGCTACATTTCCCGCGTCATGACGGATGCCCAAAACTGGCTGTCCAACCGCCGCGACAAGACCCGCCCCTTCCTGCTCTGGGTGGACTCCTTTGATCCGCACGAACCTTGGGACCCGGAATCCGTGTGGAAGGGTGAACCTTGCCCCTACGATCCCGAATACGTCGGCAACCCGCTGGTGCTTGCGCCGTGGACGCCCATCGAGGGCCGCATCACGGAACGCGAATGCGAGCACATCCGTGCCCTGTACATGGAAAAGATCACGCAGGTGGACAAGTGGGTGGGCGAACTGCTCGACTCCATCCGCGCTCAGGGGCTCTGGGATGAAACCCTTATCGTGCTGATGTCCGACCACGGCCAGCCGATGGGCGAAGGCGAGCACGGCCACGGCATCATGCGCAAGTGCCGTCCCTGGCCGTATGAGGAACTCGTGCACGTGCCTCTGATCATGCACGTCCCCGGCATCGAAGGCGGCAAGCGCATCAAGAGTTTCGTGCAGAATGTGGACGTGACCGCGACCATCATGGACGCGCTCGGAGAGCTCGGCACGCCGCAGAAGGCGAGCGATTTCGGCTTCCCGACCTACGACACCTCGGAAATGCAGGGCATCAGCCTCCTGCCCGTGATGCGCGGCGAGACCGACACCGTGCGCGACTGCGCCATCGCCGGGTACTACGGCATGTCGTGGTCCCTCATCACCGAGGATTACTCCTACGTGCACTGGCTGGTGAGCGAGGACGTGAAGGACAGCGTGGACTGCATCGCCGGTTCCGGCACTGAAATGAAGGAAGAAATGTGGACCTGCACGGCTGGCGCGAAGGTGCAGGTGCCCGATCATGATGAATTGTACGACCGCAAGGCCGACCCCTTCCAGCTCAACAACATCGCGGATCAGAATCCCGACAAGGCCCGCGAGATGCTCCAGCAGCTCAAGCTCGTCATTGGCGAAATCCGCACGAGCTGAGGATAGGAAGAAAGGGAGAACAGGGGGAAGGGTTTCCCCTCCCTTCCCCCACCCCCCAATCCCTCCCCTTCCTAAGATTTTTGGTTTTAGCGAACCCTTGTTCACTGTGTTGGGGAGGTGCCGGATCCTTGCCGGGCTGCGGGGCTTCCTTTTCCATATATCTCACTCTCTTCCATGCACTGCGCGGAGCGCATATGACAACTGCCGTTGCGACCAACAAGCTGTCCGGAAAGTGGATAGGCTGGCTGACGAGCCTGCTCGGTGGCCTCTTTGTGGCTTGGTGCTTTTATGACCCGAGCACGCCGAAAGTGAACCTCTACTGGTTCGGGACGATCATGGCGATCGGCATGTTCGCCTTTGACCTGCTGCCGAACTTCGTCACCGCCGTCCTGCTCCTGATGTACTACATCCTGACGGGCATCGCGGCCCCGGATGTGGCTTTCGTCGGCTGGACCACCCCCATCCCGTGGCTGTGCATGTGCGGTATGCTCATCGGCGTGCTCATGGAAAAGACGCGCCTCGCCAACCGCATTGCCCTGTTCACCATCAGCCGCGTGGGGACCACCCCCATCCGCATGTACATCGCGTTCCTGCTCGCCGGATTCATCGTCAGCGCGATCATCCCCGACGTCATCACGGTCGACATCCTGTTTATGGCCATCGCCACCGGCATGTGCCAGAGCCTCAACCTGTCCGTGACTTCCCGTTCCGCGACCACCATCGTCCTTGCCGCCTTCTTCGGCGCAACCATCTCTTCGGCGGCCTACCTGCCCAACAACACGGGCATCATCGGCCTGCTCATGGTCAAGGACATGGGCGTCCCGTTCACATGGCTGGGCTTCTACAGCGAAAACCTGCCTTACCAGATTGGGCACGCACTGCTGGCCTATACCATCCTGCACCTTTTCGGCGGGCGTGAGCTTGGCGAACACATTTCCCGCTGCCGCGCTTGTGCCGAAGCGGAACTCGCCACTCTCGGCAAGATGAGCCGCGACGAAAAGAAGACCCTCGTTCTGGCCTTGCTCGCGCTGGTGGCTTTTATCAGCGAACCGTGGCACGGTATCCCCGGCTACTTCGCCTTCTGCAGCATGGTATTGCTCGGCTTCACCCCTATCTTCAACCTGATGGAAGCCAGCGATCTCAAGAAGGTGCAGTTCCCCATCCTGTTCTTTATCGCGGGCTGCATGGCCATCGGCATTGTGGCGGGAACCCTCGGCATCCCCGCATGGCTGGCCGGGAAGCTGGTGCCCTACCTCCAGCAGATCGACAGCAATGCCGGTTCGTCCATGTTCGCCTATTGGGTGGGCGTCGTCGCCAACCTCGTGCTGACGCCTGTCGCGGCGGCAACGTCCCTGAGCGTGCCCATGGCCGAAATCGCCACCTCGCTGAACCTTGGGATCAAGCCTATCCTGTACAGCTTCCTGTACGGGCTTGACCAGTTCTTCCTGCCGTATGAGCTGGCCCCGGCCTTGATCATGTTCGCGACCGGATACGTCCGCGTCCGTTACCTTATCGGTATCATGCTGACGCGTATGGTTTTGGCCAGCCTGATTGTGGCATTCGTCGCCACCTTTATCTGGCCCATGATGAACCTGTAGGGAGGGGTGAAAAGGAGGAAACATGAACCGTTTCGGATTCTGCAAGCAGGAAGGCCCGGTTTTCCGCATCCGGGATCTCAACAGCCCGTGGCGTTCGGTCCTGCATCTGGGCCAGCGTCAGATGGTAGGCAAGTCCTACCAGTGGGAAGACGATCCCGAAACCCCCACCTTCTCGTTTTTGGAGAAGGGCAGGGTACGGCTCCTGAATCTTTCCGAAACGGGCAAGGAGCGCATCGTGCTCTATATCGAGCCGGGGTGCCTCTTCCGCGAAATCGTGTTGCTGCATGTTTCCCCTTCGCATCCCGCGTCGCTGGTGGCGCTGGAATCCTGTGAAGTCTATAATTTTCCCCGGACCCTGCTGGACGATGCCGAATTCGTGCGGCACCATCCGGCGCTGATGAGCAATCTGGTCCACTCGCTCGGAGCCAAGGCCGGGGCCTTTTACAGCCAGATAACCGAAAGCGTCGAGCTGGACCCGCAGACGCAGGTATGCCGGTATCTGCACCGGCTGGCCGATGAGCGCCGGACCCGCGTGGTCAACCCCGGCGTGTCGCAGTCCGAGCTGGCTCTTGTGCTCGGCTTGCATCGGAGCACGGTATGCCGCATTATCCGGACGCTGCGCGATCGGGGCGTTCTGGGGCACTTTACCCGGTGTTCCCTTGAGATCCTCGACCGCGAAGCCCTCGCGGAGTTGTGCAACCCGAGCGAGGGAGGAAAATAAGATGAGCCGGGGAGAGGGAACTTTCGGGGGTACCCGCACGGTTTCTCCCTCCCTGGATACACCGCCTTCCCACACCTTTTTGAGGAAGGGAGGCGGCACGGAGGGGAATCCCCCTTTCGTGACGAGAGAACCGCATGAAACCCATTGGAGTGACATTATGATCGAGATCATCACCGAAGCCGACTACAAGGATCGCCTTGCCGCGACGGAAAAGGGCGTGCTGCTGTTCTTCAAGAAGCTGTGCCCGCATTGCAAGAACATGGAGAAGGTGCTCGAGAAGTTCGGAGCCGCCAAACCCGGCATTGCGCTGTACGGCATCGATATTGAAGAGAACGCCGCCGCTGCCGCCGCGCTCGGTGCGGAACGCCCGCCGACGATTTTCGTCATCAAGGGCGGTGAGGTCAAAGCTTCCAAGGTCGGCCTCATGAACCCCCGCGAAATGGCCGCGTTCTTCGAGAAGGCCTAAGTTGCCGAATGGGGGAAGGGGGATTCGAGAACGGTGCGCTGATTCGTGTTCCTCCTTCCCTTCGCATTGTCTTTTTCTCTTGTACATCCGTTACGATGAAGGTTTCGATGGCTTCTTGTTTTTGCCAATGATTGCGTGAGCCGAATTCCCTTCGGCGGCAAGGCATGGGCAAAGGCGGGACCGGTCGTCGCGTCGTCTGTCTCGGAAAAGGCGGCGGTTCCCATGCGGGAAAGCCGTGGCGTCATCTCCTCACCAGCCGAAACGTGTTGAGGTGGGGGCCGGGAAAGGAGGCTTTTTGTAAGGGGCCTTTTTCTCGGCAAATCAGGAGTTTCCATCAGGAGCTTGCAATGGAAGAACGTACTTGTGACATCATCGTACTGGGCGGCGGGCCTGCCGGGATGACGGCGGCGATCTACGCGAAACGCGCGAACCTCGATGTGGTGCTCCTCGAGACGAATGTGACGGGCGGGCTGGTGAATTCGACGTATACGGTGGAGAATTTTCCCTCCTACCCTGAGATCCACGGTATGGAACTCATGGAAAAGATGCGCGAACACGTGGATCACATGGGCGTGGAAGTGGAGGAAGTGTTCGAAGTCACCGGCCTTGAGCTTGGCGAAGACGAGAAAGCCGTGCATGGGGACGGCATCGTTTACAAGGCCCCGGCGATCATTCTGGCGACGGGCCGCAAGCCCATTGCGCTGGACGTGCCCACCGAATGCGATCAGATGCACTTCTGCGCGATCTGCGACGGCGCTCCGTACAAAGGCAAGCGCGTGCTCGTGGTCGGCGGCGGGAACAGCGCCTTCGACGAAGGCTTGTATCTCCTGAATCTCGGCGTCGCCGAGCTGACCGTGGTGGAAATCATGGATCGCTTCTTCGCGGCGGAGGCCACGCAGGACGCCCTGCTCGGCGATCCCCGCGTGAAGGGCTTCAAGACGACCAGGGTCGTGGACGTGGAAGTCACGGACGGCAAGCTGTCCGCCGCCATCCTCGAAAACGCGCAGACCGGCGAACGCACCGCGCTGCCCGTGGACGGGATTTTCGTCTTCCTCGGCCAGTCTCCGAACAACGAATGGTTCAAGGATGCGATCGCCCTTGATGACAAGGGCTACATCCTTGCGGGCGAAGACATGTCTACCAATATTCCCGGCGTGTTCGGCGCGGGCGACATCAACCACAAGCCGTACCGCCAGATCACCACGGCGGTCAGCGACGGCACCGTAGCCGCTCTCGCCGCCGAGCGTTGGTTGCGCAGCCGCAAGAAATAAGGTTATGTATGACTCCGGGGGAGGATGTTTGGGGAAAGGCGTCCTCCCCCGTCATGCCGTCCGCATGAACGGGCGGCGGGGAGAGACGTTCCCTCGGGGGGACGCACGCATATTCCGTCCGCTAGAATACCCCTCTTTATCCTCAGCAAAATACGGTTAAAGAGCGTGTAGCTGGGTGTAGGGATATGTGTCCGAACTCCCCCTTCCGTTTTGTGCCGGGAGGGGGAGTTTTTTGTCTGCCGAACCGTTTTCTCCAGAAGCTGGGCCTGAACCCGTGCCTCGGCAAACGGAAAGGGATTTTACGGGCGGATGACCTTGTCGGCCAGTGCGAGGCTGGTCACGACATCCAGCATGTTGGTGGTCTGTCCGACCTGCTTCGCCTCAAGGAGGCCGTAGAAATCAAGGCAGGTTCCGCAGACGAGGACGTCCGTCCCCGCGTTTTCCAGAGCCTTCAGGCTGTCCAGTGATTTTCCGGGGGTGGCGGCGAGCTTCACGCCGCCGTTCAGCAGAATGACGCGCCACAGGCTCTCCCCCAGCTCGGGCAGGGTGGCCAGGAAATTCCCCATCAGTTTTTCGCCCAGCTCATCATTGCCGCGCCCGAAGGTTTCGGTGGTGATGAGCACCAACGTTTTGCCGGGCGTGAGGGTTGCGGCGGCGGGTTCCGGCTCGGTGACGCGGCATCCGTACGACGTGGCGGAAACGGACCACAAGGCGGCTCCTTCCTGCCGTACTTCCACGGAATAGCCGTTGCGGCCGAGAAAGCGGCTCACATTTTCCGAAGCCGCCGTATTGTCCACAAACACGCGCAGCGAGGCGGGTTTTTCTTCTTCCAGCATCCTGCGGCAGCGGATGACTGGTTCGGGGCAGGCCAACCCGCAGCAATTCAATTCCTTGGTCATATGACTATCCTTTTCTGTTTTTTCATGAAACGGCCGCCGTCCGCACAAACGCTGGACGGCGCTTCCATACCGCCGAAAGGCTTAGTTGAGCATTTCGAGGAAGGCTTCGATACGGACCTTGAGCTGTTCGGTATCCGCCTCCGAGTAGTCCGTCACGATCTGGAGGAATGGCAGATCCAGTTCCTCACGCACGAACTTTTTGACGGACCACGATTCCACATCGTAGGTCTGGCATCCCTGCCAGGTGAGATCGACCACGGCGTCCGCTTGGAACGCTTCCGTCAGCTCTCGCAGCGCCGTGTAGCGGTTGGGGTTGGGCGACATGACGGAGCATGGCGTGTCGAGATACCGTCCGGCGAGTTCGGTCAGCGGATCGGCGGTTTCATCCATCATCAGGCGCACTTTTTTATAACAGGTGCAGTTGTCGATGCAGACGATGCTCGCCCCGCATTCTTCGAGGAGCTGGATGACCTTGTGGGAGCCCAGCCCCGTGGGGACGCCCGTGAGCAGGACGCGGGGCGCGTCCGGGGAAACGGCCCCGTCACTCGCCCCGCCGATCTCGGCGGCGATGTCCTGAAGGAGCGCAATGGCCTGCTCGTAGTCGGGCATGAAGGAAGCCCGGAAACAGATGTCCAGCAGATCCATGCCCGTCAGGGGCGACGGTTTGCGCTTGGCAAGGTCAAGGACATCCTTGAGGGCGCGGCGGAGCCGGTTGGTCAGCCGGATGGCATCCCGCAGATCATCCGTGGTGATGGTGACGCCGAAATCCTTTTCCAGCTTCGCGGCGAGCTTGGCGTACTGGGCGCGCCAGTAGTCCTTGGCGTCCCCATCCTGAATCTGCGGAAGCTGGAGCAGTACGACCGGCTTGTAGGCGGCCAGTAGTTCGTACATCTTTTTCTTGCCGTCGCAGGTGGTGTCCGCCACCACGATGTCCGAGGCGGCGAGATAGGGACAGCTGTCTTGGAGCGCGAAACCGAAACTGCTCTTGATCAGCGGGCAAAGGGAGCGGGGGAGCATGGTTTCCGCCACCGGGATGGAATCGTTTTTCGTGCCGCACAGCGAAACCGGAACGGCTCCTGCGGCAAGGGCGATTTCCAGCGGCGAATAGATGCAGTACTGGCCCACGACCTTTTTCCCCGCTTCTTTGGCTTGTTGCAGCGCCAGCACATTGCGCCCGGTGATGTCGCGGAACCGTTCGAGACTTGCGTATGCCATGAAAGTTCTCCTTCAAGGTATGGTGGTGAAGCCGTTCAGATGCGGGCGGCAATCAAGGCCGCTCCGATGGCTCCGACGAGTTGCGGATACTCGGGCACGTTGACCGGGACGCAGAGTTCTTCGGAAAGCAGCCTGCTGAACGAAGGGCTTGTCGCCAGCCCCCCCGTGAACGTGCATTCGCCGCGCAAGGGTATGCGGGCGGCAAGACCCCGCATACGCCGGGCGATGGAGCGGAAGACGCCGGCGGCGATATCGGCGGTTGGCGTACCCTGCGCAAGCAGGCCGATGATTTCCGTCTCCGCGAATACGGCGCACATGCTGGAAATGGCGGCGGGCTTTCCCCGTCCGGCGGCTTCGCCGAGTTCCGCCAGCTCCATGCCGAGGATGCCGGAAAGGACCTGTAGAAAACGGCCCGTGCCCGCCGCGCACTTGTCGTTCATCAGAAAATCCTGCACCGAGCCGTCCGGGGCCGTACTGATGACCTTGCTGTCCTGCCCTCCGATGTCGAGCACAACGCCCGTTCCGGGGAAGAGGTGGACGGCACCGCGCGCGTGGCAGGTGATCTCCGTGACCACTTTGTCCGCAAAGGGCAGGGAAATGCGCCCGTACCCCGTTCCGACAATACGGGATGCCGCGATCCCGCCCGCGTCGGCACAGGCGGCGGCCAGAGCCTTTTCCCCGGCCTCGCGCGCGTTCCATCCTGTGGGCAGGACGGCCTTGCCCAACAGCGAACGCGATTGGGGATCGAAGATAACGGCTTTGGCGGCTACGGAGCCGACATCGACACCGGCTACAGGCATACGGTTCTCCTTATGGGGGCGGCGTCGGATGCGGAACCCTTGGGGACGGCGGGAGCCTGCCCTTCCGTCCGGAACGGGCAGAGGCTCTTCACGGGCGTGCCCATGTCCGTATGCTTCTGGGCACGCAAGAAGGCGGCTCCGGAAGAACTCTTCGAGGCAGGGGTATCAGGAAACGCCGAGGGGCTTACCGTTTTCGACAAGCGCGTAGTTTTCCCGATCGGCGAAAGGCTTAGGGTAGACGCATTGAGCTTTGAAGGCACTGTCCTTGGACACGGCCGCGAGGGGCGGGGAGTGGCGCGCCGTGAAAACGAGGCAGCCTCAAAGGAAGGAAGCTCGGCCGAGGGTTTCCCGAACAGGCCGTGTGCGGCAAGCCCGGCAAGGGGTGCCCGGCGGAAGGGTGCGAACATGGACATTTCCCCAATACTTGTTGTGTATGAACGCTCCGAAAGGATTCCGGAGCCTCCGACGCGGCAGTGAAACGTGTATCGCGCACAAGACACAAAAAAGCCCGTATGCAACCATACGGGAAAAGCGATGGGGGAATGTCCGTCAGGAAAGAAAGGCGGGAAAGATGCCGCTATCAGCACACCGCCAACTGTGACGGGGACATACAGCCCCACCGCAGACGGCGTCAGGTCATGCCTGAAATCTGATGGCGGAAACGAGACATGGGGTACCTTTGCTCAGTATTTTCATAAAGCAATAATCGCTGGCCATTGGAATGTAAAGGGCGTTTAGCGTTTGATTTTCATAGATGACGGATAGGATTGCCTTTTCCCGTTTGGATTGCGTCATTTCGCTCCCTTGTCCTGACCGTTTATCGCCTCCTCCGGAATAAGATAACGGACAGCAAGGTTTTCTGGGCGTATCCTTGGACCACGAACAGGCAAGGGAGAGCAAAGGGAATACGCCTAGGCCGTTAGAGGGTTTGAGAGAGAACGTTTCTGGAGAGTTCAATGGATAGTGCCATGACAGCTTCGCTTCTTTCATACGGGAACATTGCGATCAAATTGGCTGTAGGGCTGATCGGTTTTCTTTGGGTGCTGCGGACGACCAATCGCTGCCAATTGGCACAGATGACCCCGGTCGACCTTATAGGCAATTTTGTGATGGGCGGCATCATTGGCGGTGTTATTTATAATCAGGACATAACTACCGTACAATTCATAATCGTATTGGCGATATGGCAACTTCTGGTATTAGGGGTAAATGCCCTGCGCATACACACGGAGTCCGGTCAAAAGATGATAGTGGGAAGGCCTACTCCTGTTGTGATAAAAGGCAAGTATTTACAGGATAAATTTGAACTCTTGGGTCTTGATATCGCTGATTTTGCGACATTATCCAGAATCCAGGGCGTTCACTCCCTCTATGATATATGGAATGCGCAGATTGAGCCGAATGGGCAGGCCACCATTCAGAAAAAAGATGCCCGCAAAACATCAAATATACTCATAACGAACGGGACAATGGATACAGGCGCTCTGGAAATGATGGAAAAGGATGAAGGATGGTTGAAAAATGAATTACATAAAAGGGGATACGAATCGTATAAAGATATCTTTTTTGCCGAATGGAACGAAGTTATTGATGATGAAAGGGGAAAAGCCGGGGAACTGTATATCGTTGAGCGCACGGAAAAAAGAGATTGAAAAGGATACCGCCGGAGCGGAATCCCCTTCAAGGTGACGCCATGCGAGACATCCCGAGGAGTTTTCCCTATCCGGAAGAGGAGATCACGCCATGTCCGTGCCTTGTACGGATGAAGCCTCCCCGCGCTACCGGCGGGATGGTTCAGGGAAAGGCATAGCGGGAATGTAAAATCCGGCCCGCGATATGGCCTTACTCACTCCGGGCGAGCAGAAAATGTTCCGGCAGGATTTCCCGCCATTCCCCGCTCAGATCCGCCGTTTCATGCGTGTAGGGGATGATCTTTTTTGAGCGTTCGTAAACAGGATCCGGTACGGGAATGGCGGAGAGCAGCGCACGGGTATAGGGATGCAGGGGGGTCCCAAAAAGCTCTTTCGCCGGGGCGAGCTCCACCAGCCTGCCCTCGTACATGACGCCCACGCGGTCGCAGAGGTAGCGGACCATCGACAGGTCGTGCGCGATGAACAGGAACGTGAAGCCATGCTGCCGCTGCAAGTGCTGAAAGAGGGACACGATTTGCGCCTGTATGGAAACGTCGAGTGATGCAACGGGCTCGTCGGCGACGATCAGTTCGGGGTTGACGGCTATGCTGCGGGCGATGGCGACGCGCTGGCGTTGTCCGCCGGAGATCTCGGCCGGAAACTTGTTGCCGTAGCTGGTGTCCAACCCGACAAGCGTGAGCAGTTTGTCCACTTCGGCCCGCAACCGGACCTTATCGGGATAAACACGATTGATAACTAGGGGTTCCGCAATGATGTCGGCAACCTTCATGCGTGGATTCAGGGCCGCCGCGGAGTCCTGGAAGATGACCTGCATATTGCGCTGGATATCTTTCTTGTGCTCCCGGTAGGAGCGCTTTTCCGAGATCAGAAAGTCTTTGAAGTAAATCTCGCCTTCCGTCGGGGTATAAATGCCCATAATGGCGCGCGCCACCGTCGACTTGCCGCAGCCGGATTCCCCGACCAGCCCGAAGATTTCCCCCTTTCGCAAGTCGAAAGAAATCCCGTTGACGGCGTGCACCGTCAGGGACTTGTTGATGGGGAAATGCTGCTTGTAGTTTCTGACGGATAAAAGAACCGGATTCTTCAATGGATCATACCGCGGCGTTTGATGGTGACGGGAGGCGTGACCGCGGGCGCCCTTTCATCCAGAAGCCATGTTGCGGCGCTGTGGGTTTCGGAAACGGGGAACATCGGAGGCATCCGCTCGTAATCGATTTTCATGGCATACTGATTGCGTTCGGCGAAGGCGTCACCCGGAGGCGGATCAAGGAGCGTCGGCGGCATACCCGGAATCCCCCTGAGCTCCCCGTTTTCCACGGCCTGAGAGGGGAGGGCGCCCAGCAGCCCCCATGTGTACGGGTGGCGCGGGTCGTAAAAGATTTCCTCGGCGGTCCCGATCTCGACGATTTTCCCGGCATACATCACGGCGACCCGGTCCGCGACGCGGGCGACCACGCCCAGATCGTGCGAAACCAGCACGATGCCGATGCCGGTCCGGCGCTGGATATCACGCAGCAGGTCGAGCATCTGCGCTTGTACGGTCACATCCAGCGCCGTAGTGGGTTCGTCGGCGAAGAGGATGTGCGGGTTCAGGGCCAGCGCGATGGCAAGCACGCACCGCTGGCGCATCCCCCCGGAAAAATAGTGCGGCTGCAAGAGCATCCGCTGGGCCGGATCGTCGATGCCCACGCGGTGGAGCATCTCCACGGCCAGTTTTTGCGCATCTTCCCGGCTCATTTTGCGGTGTTTCAGCACGGCTTCCGTGATCTGCTTCCCGATGGGGATCGTGGGGTTCAGCGTGGTCATGGGGTCCTGAAACAGCATGGAAAACAGGGAGCCGCGCAGCTTGCGCATCTGCTTTTCGGTATACGGGGCAATGTCCTTGCCGTCGATGAGCATTTTGCCGCTGATCCGGGCATTGCCGGGAAGGAGTTTCATGACCGATTTGCACAAGACGGACTTGCCGCATCCGGATTCGCCCACGATGGCAAGCGTTTCGCCGCTCTTGAGGGACAGCGAAACGTCCCGGACGGCCTGAACGGTTCCGTCGGGCGTGTCGAAATGAACGGAAACGTTTTCCAGTTCCAATACGGTGTCCATGTCTTCCTCGGTGCTCCGAAAGGCAACCGGGGCCGCCCGGATGTCCCGGACGGCCCTGCTGCGTGCGGTTAGCGGTTCAGCGTCCAGTCTTCGATGTTCCACATGACGCCCACGGCATGGTGGCCGAGAACGCGCGCGGTATCAAGCCCCTGCAGCCCGGCGATGCTGACGTAGTTGCCGTTCAGGTACGCGACCAGCAGGTGGCCGGGGCGTTCGGCATAGGCTTCCTCAAACTGGCCGTAGATGGCCTTGCGCTGGGCCGGATCTTCGGTGGCGCGGCCCTTTTTCAGCAGTTCGTCGACCTTGGGGTTGGAATAGGCCATGGTGTTGTCGCTGGCTCCGGTGACGAAATCCTTGTAGACGCCGTCCGGGTCGAATTCGGCGGCGAACCCGGCGAGGAACCCGTTGTACCCGGCCTTCCAGTCAAACTTGGTGACGAGGACGATCTGCATGTCGACCCCGGCTTTCTTCAATTCGTTGGCGATGACCTTGGCGATGTCCACGCGTTCTTCCTCATAGTCCCGGACCTGAATCGTGAACGAGAACTTCTGCCCGTTGCGCTCGTAGATGCCGTCCTTGCCCTTCTTCCAGCCGAGCTTTTCCATTTCGGCGGCGAATTTCTTGAGATCGTAGGGATAGATGTCCGCAGCCTTGTTGCCGCCGTAGGCGTTCATCTGGATGGGGCTGAACGCAGGGAACCCCTGGCCGTTCAGTACGCTTTTGGCGATGGCGTCCTTGTTCAGGGCGTAGTTCAGAACGCCGATGGAGTCGCCGTTTCGCTTCCAGAAGTCGGTATGGAAATCCATAGCGGCGGAACGGTAGTCGGCGGTGGCGAAGTCGATGTTCTTGTAGCCGTCCTTGCCCCGGAACGTGTCCGCATACTTGGCGTTCAGCCACGCCAGATCCGCTTCGCCGGACTGGAGCATGAGGGCCTTGGTGCTTTCGACGGCGACGGTCTTGTAGACGATCCGGTCGATGTTCGGCACCTTGCCGTAATAGTCATTGTTCTTTTCCAGAATGATCATGCCGCCGGCGGTGTCCCATTCCACGAACTTGTAACGTCCGGTGCCCACGGGATGCTGGTTGGCGGGGGCTGTGTTGATGTCTTTGCCCGCGAACAGGTGCTTGGGCAGGATGCCGATGGTGAAGTTGTCCAGCATGGCGGCGTTGGGCTTGGACAAGGTGAAGACCACGGTCTGGGCGTCCGGCGCCGTGATCGACTTGATGTCCTCGTAGTTGCTGGTGATGGATGAGGCCAGCGTCTTGTCTTTGGTCAGCGCGTCGTAGGTGAACAGGATGTCTTCCACGGTCAGCGGCTTGCCGTCGTGCCATTTCACGCCGTCGCGCAGCTTGAAGGCATAGGTGTGCGTCCCTTTATCATAAGTGAAGCTCTCGGCGAGCTCGGGAACCGGCTGGCCCTTGGCGTCGTACTTCATCAGGCCGGAAAAAATGATTGTGGGCAGTTCCTGATGGTTGTTGAGCAGGGGATTGATGGTGTCCTCGTTTTCTCCGGCGTAGACAAGGGTGTTCGCCATTTCGTCGTCGGCGTTGGCGGGCATTGAGGCGAGACAGAGCGCAAGGCACATGAGGCCCCATCGAACCGTTTTCAAGACCGGAGCGGTCAATACGTTCCTCTTCACGAAGTTCTCCTTTTCGGATTGTCGTACGTTGCCTGTATTTATAAAGGCGACCTGTGGTTACAGGTTGCTTGGCCCTTGGTTGCTTCTTTTTCGGAAGTAATGGCCGATGCTGGTGATGCTCAGCAGCGTAACCACAAGGAAAACCCCGGGGATGAGGATGACCCACCACGAGTTGAGGAGGAGCGCCCGGTCGGCCAATGCCAACATGCTCCCCCATGAGAGCACATCCACAGGCAGGCCCAGTCCGAGGAAACTCAAGGTCGCTTCCATCGCCATGCTGGTGCTGATGCTGGAAATGACCACGAACATGATCGCCGACACGAAATTCGGGATGAGGTGCTTGCGCATGATGAAGGGAAACCGCGCGCCCATGCAGCGCGAGGCGAGGATGTACTCGCTGTTGCGGATCTGCCGGACTTCGCTCCGGACGATGCGGGACAGGGCGAACCAGCCGGTGACGCCGATGACGAGCGCGATGGTGAGCTCGTTCTGCTTGCCCATGAGGGAAAGGATCAGCAGCAGGGACAGAAGGACCGGGACACTTTGCAGGAGTTCCACCGCCCGCATCATGGCGCTGTCCACCACGCCGGAGGCGACCCCGGACAGGCAGCCGTAGGAAACCCCGATAAGGGTAATGACCGCGGCGCTCATCAGCCCGATAAAGATGGAAGCCCTGCCTCCGTACCAGATGATCGAGTAAATGTCCCGCCCCAGAGAGTCCGTGCCGAACCAGAATTCGGCATTGGGAGCCTCATTGACGTTCATGAGAAAGAGTTCGGCGGGATCATGGTTGATGATCAGGTTGGAAAAAAGGCAGCCGAGGGCGATCACGGAAAACACGGCGACGGAGAGGGTGGGCTTGCCTTTCAGCCGCGCCCAGAAGCCTTTTTTCCGTATGGCGGGCTGGTGCGCCCTGTACCCGGCCCCGACGATCGTGAAGGCATCGTTGGAAGAGGCGTCCATCAGCACACGACCCCGTCAGAAGGCTTCATGCGCGGATCGATGACTTCGTTGACGGCCTGCGCGACAAGGCTGCTCAGCATGACCATCGCCCCGGTGATCAGCACCATGAGCATCAGCAGGTTGTAGTCATGGTATTTGGCGCTGGATACGGCGAGCAGGCCGATGCCCGGATAATTGAATACGGATTCCGCTACATAGGTGCCGCTCAGGACGTGGGGGATGGATATGGCCATGATGCTGACGATGGTGGGGAGCACGTTCCGCAGGCAGTGGCTCAGCAGGACCCGTGTCCTTCCGAGCCCCTTGGCCCGCGCCAGCAGCACGTAATCACGGCGGATTTCATCCAGCAGCTTGTTACGGATCATATAGGCGTAATACCACAGGTGGCTCGCCACCATGACGATGAGCGGCAGGACGAGGTGGCGCAGGCGGTCGGCTACGTCGCCGGATTTCCCTATCCCGTAGGCACCGCTGCTCGGCAGCAGTTTGAGGTTGACGCTGAAAACGAGCACCAGCACCACGCCCATCCAGAAGGCGGGCACATAAAAGGCCACCGTGCCGATGCGGCAGACGAACCGATCCATGAAGGTGTCCTCGAACCGGGCGCAGAAGAGGGCAAGCGCGATGGCGAGCAGAAAGACCAGCGCGTAGGCGATGCCGCCGAGCATGAGCGTATTGCCGATAAGCGGAGAAACGACATCAAGGACGGGGCGTTTGTATTTCAAGGAGATGCCGAAATCCCCCTGCATGACGTTCCCGATCCATTTGGCGTACTGCATCCAGATGGGGCCGTTCAGCCCCAGCCGTTCCCGTGCGGCGTCCAGTTCCGTGGTCGTCATGGACTGCATGGCGTCGCCGTAGAAGGATTGGAGAGGATCGCCGGGGGTCAGCCGGGATACATAGAAAACGATCAGCGACAACAGAAACATCATAGCGATGAACACCAGCGTTTTCCGTGCGAGAGAAGCCAACAGTTGTCTGCTGTTCATAGTCTGCCTTCCTTGGAGCGCGATCCTTCGGACTGTTCCGATGCTGTTTCGTAACACGTTGTTTTCTTAGATGTAGATTATAGTGTTACGTGTATAAAAAATGTAATACGAGGTATACCGGCCACCGCCGACGGTGTCAATGAGAGGTCTTTTGCATCAAGCGGGCACTGGCTTCGGGCGGATTCCCTCCATAGCCATAAACGGATTACATTCTGATATGACAAGAGAAAACGGGGAAAGAAAACGCCCCTGTCACCGTCCGCATCGGTTCCTTGGGCGTTTTGCGATGGTTGTGTATAGGGCAAAGTGTTACTTTTGTCAAATTAATGTTATCAAAACGGTATTCCGCGCCACTCCAGATAAAAAAGGGCAACATCTCAAAAGCGGCGTGAATCCCCGCCACCGTTTGTGCCGTCACATAGTCAGGATATGCGCGGGGCGTGCCTTTGCGGCGCATATAGGGCAAACGGAGTCCGAAGAGGGCGTATGAGTGCCGACACCGGCTCAGGACAAAAACGTGGGGGCTCTCTTTTGCAGGCGGCGGATGCCGGCAGCGGCATTTGCCGTCCTGCTGTTTCAAGGGGGCCGTGAAGTCGGGCAAGAGTCACGGAAAAGGCTTTTTCAGCCAATCTGTATTTGCCTTGCCGCAATGAACTCCGATGCCTTCCCCGCCTACCGCGAGAAGACGCCTCGCTGGGCATCGGCATGGCAGGCGGCGCAGTTCTTCAATCCTTGAGCCTTGGCAATGGAATCTTGTGAAACATCATCATGCTTGTGTATGAACCAACGGCTTTCCGTGATTCTGACGGGCGTGTCGCCATGAAGTTTTTTGGTAATTTTGCTTCCGCGCCGGGTGGTTCCCGTGTCTGCGGCATTGCCTTGAAGCCACGCGCCGATCTGCTCCTTGTCCGCGGCGTCGAGTTCGACGGCGGCATCAAAATGGTTCGGAAGATCCCCCATGAGCCGTTTCCATGAGCCGGACGGCAGCAGCAGGGCGGAGTATGCCGTATGGCATGTGCCGCAATTGTCCATATACGTTTGCGGCGGGATGAGGAGACGGTTTTGGGAATGTTTTCTGTATCTGTCATGCGCTTCGGCAAGCCCGACGATTCCGCAGAGCAAAAGGCCCGTGAATCCCCAAAGATACCTTTTTTTCATGAGATCGCTCCTTGCTGCGTTTGCGGTTGGTTGGACTGCACCCTACCCTGAGCGGCGTGAAGAATACGTTAACGCCGCGTTTTCCCGGTACCTCCGCGAGAGGGGAGGGCGGAATGCGGGCCCCCTTTTCGTGGCGGTGCATCTCTATGTACGGCGGCGCTCACCCGACATAGCGTGCCCACAGCGCCGAAAGCGGCATGATGATGAGCATGGACGGCAGCATGTTGATCACGGGAAAGATTTTGATGCCGCACATGCGCAGCCCCGTGGCGACGAAGATGACGCCGCCGCAGGCGGTAAAGTCGCTGAGCATTCCCGGCGTCATGTACGGGGCGAGGAAGGCGGCGGAAGCATAGAGCAGGGAGAGGATGGCGAATTGGGGTATGGCGATGAGGCTGACCGACAGGCCGAAAAGCGTCCCGAACACGATGCCGCTGAACAGATCGAGAACGGCCTTGGTGAGGAGGATGTCCGTGGACCCGGTGATGCCTTCGTTTATCGCGCCGAAGATGCCCATGCTGCCGAAGCAGAAGGCGGAAACAAGGGTGATGATGTTCACGATGTACGTCTCATTGCCGCAGTGCTTGTTTTTCGCGAGGCGGAACAGCGCCCTGATGCACTTGGCAAGAAAAGATTCGGCAAAGATGAGTTCGCCGATGACGGAACCCACGATGAGGGCCATGACCACGACGGGAAGTGCCGAAGCCTTGTTCACGAGGGTGGAGCCCATACACAGCGTGATCACGCCGAAGATGAGGGGAAGCGTTTCCTTGACGCGATTCGGGATAAGCCCGGAGAAGAGGGTCCCGGCGAGCCCTCCGATGAAAAGAGCGCTACTGTCTGTAATTGGTCCGATCATAATACTTAACCTATTGAAATAATGTAAAAGATTGTTTCATCCAATTGTACCATGAAACATGGTGCTGAAAAATTGTCAAGCTTCAAAAAAGAGGAACACGGTCTTTGCTGAGAAGGCGGATGAATCGGCATATGCTGGCACGATGGGGGGAAAGCCGCTTGCCATTTCTTTGGTGGCTTTGCTAACCTAACGGGCACAACTGGAGCCGCGTGGGATGGCATGGCATCCTTTTCCGCAAAAACGGGAAGAGGATATGTCCGCTTTCCGCCGTATTTTTGGTAGAGGGAAAACATTGACAGGCCACATAGGGTGAGCTATGGAAAAGTCGTCAGACGTCAGACGAGTTAGGGAACAACGGGAACCCCTGTATGTGGAAGTAAAAGAGGCCATTCTCGAATTGGCCCGTACGCAGTGCGGCCCGGATCGCAGGCTTCCTTCCGAGGAAGAGTTGTGCCGCCTGTTGGGCGTAAGCCGGGCTACGGTGCGGGAAGCGTTGAGCATCCTTTGCCGCGAAGGGTTCGTCTCCAAAAGGCACGGCATAGGGAACCTAGTCAACCGCAGCGTGCTTGATACGCCGATGCGTTTCGATTTGGAGCGCGGGCTCCGTCGGATGCTTGAAGACGCGGGATATCAGGCAACCACGATCCGGGAAATGCCCGTGAGCCCCGGGGGGAAGGACATCCTTTTGGATGATCCGACGCTGCCGGTCAGGCTGACGATCCCCCGGCCGTGGAAGATCCAGCGGACGGCGCATCTTGTGGAAGGCGCGCAGGCCATTGTGACCTGCAACGTGTTCACGTCGAACGGCTCATGGAATGGAAAGGGGTTCGCGCAGGAACTGGCCTATACGGATGTGATCAACCTGCTGTCGGGCGGCACGTTGTCGCACACGGTGATGGCGTTCCTCCCGTGGTGCGCGGGGAAGGGGATCGCTTCCGCTTTCGGGCTTGCTCCGGGTACGCCGATCATTCTGTGGCATGAGCTGAACTACGGCATACAGGATACCTTGTTGTGCGAGAGCGTGGTGGCTTTCAATCCGGATTTTGTGACCCTGCGCGCGCTCCACAGATGGTAATGTCCCCTGACATGGCAAAGGCCTTTTTCTGAATCCTTTGGAACGGATCACGACAAGGAAGTGCTATGTTTTCCAGAAAGATCCAATCACTTTGCATTGCCCTGTTCTGCCTCTGCGCCGCCGTGCCCCAGATGGCCTTCGCGGAGTATCCGGAACACCCCGTAACCGTGTATCATCCCTTCGAGCCCACGCCGTATGACGCGTTGAGCAAGGTCTACAATGCGGAAATGTCGAAGATTTTGGGTGTGCCCTTTGTCTTTGAATATGGTATGATGGGCAAGGCGGCGAAAGCGACGCTCACCGGCAAGCCCGACGGCTACACCGTGTATTTCGCGGCGATGGGCCCGATGGTCCTGAAGCCCAACATGGTCGGCCCGTCCGCCTCGCCCAAGGATTTCCGGGCCGTGGGGCGTGCGACACTGCTGCCGATCCTGTTCGTGGCGAACAAGAATGCGCCCTTTAAGACCTTTGAAGAGTTCAGGGACTACGCGAAGGCCCATCCCGGCAAGGCCCGGATCGGGATCACCAACGCCCCCAGTTCCCTCCAGATCGGCATGACGCACCTTATCAAGGATCTTGCCAAGCTGGATGTGGAGCTTGTGGAGCAGCCGGACGGCCCCGTGCGCGGGACCATCGACTGCCTGATAGGCGATACCGACGCGCTGATCAGCCATCCGCCGGACATCATGCGCTACATCAAGCGCGGGGATTTCGTTCCGCTGGCGACGTTCGCGCCGGAACGCCTCGCCATGCTGCCCGATGTGCCGACCCTGCGTGAGCTCGGCTATGATTTCTCCCAGACGAGCTGGCGTGTCCTCGTGGTGAACAAGGATACTCCGGACGCCATTGTGGAAAAGCTCGCCAAGGCTTCCGAGCGGGCGTTGAACAGTCCCGCCATGAAGAAGTCCGCCGAGGAGAATTACGAAATTCTCGCTTGGCTGCCCCCGAGCGAGGCCGATGCCTTCCTCCAGTCCGAGTTTGATTTTTATCGGGATCTGTCCATGTCCATGGGGTTGCACTATACCCAACGGCCCAAGAAGTAACCGCTTGCGCAGCATCCTCAAGAGCCTCTTCGTTTACGGCGGAGAGGCTTTTTTGTGGGCAACGTCTTTTTCACGTATGGGGACTGCATCTTGGGCCTTTCGGCTTTGTGCGGCGATTGACAACCGCCAACGGGGTACATAAGAAGCAAGACCATATGCTGGCTGGTGTCTGCGCTTGCCTCGCCGTTTCCGAACGTGCTGCGTCTATTCTGCCGAGGCGGCTTTGCCGCTCACCGCAACACACAGGAGGCCCCATGACGGGATGTGGAACGGAACGCTACGCCGACTGGTTTTTTGATTTGGATGGGACGCTGGTGGACAGCGCCCCCGATATCCTGCGGCTGCTCGGCGGCGTGCTGCGGGAGGAAGGGCTCGCCGTGCCCGAACTGGACAAGGGGCGCATCGGGCCGCTTCTGGAAGACATCATCCGCGGGATCTGCCCGGATCTGGCCCCTGCTGATCTGGAGCGCATCGTCCGCATCTACCGGGCGCGCTACCGCGCCTGCCCCTTTGACGAAAGCCCGGCGTTCCCCGGCATACCGTTGCTGTTCGAGCGGCTGTCGGGGTGGGGCTGCCGGTTGTTTGTGGCTACCAACAAGCCGGAGGACGTAACCCGCCGCCTGCTCGACGTGCGGGGCCTCCTGCCGTACCTGACCGGGTTCGCGTGCAGCGATTCAGTGCCGGGGCGACGGCTCTCCAAGGCCGGGATGCTGGTCCTGCTCATGGAGCGCCACGGCGTGGAGCCGGGGACGGCGATTATGGTCGGGGACTCGGCGCTTGACATGCGGGGAGGGCAGGAGGCGGGGATGGCCACGGCTGCGGCCTTGTACGGGTATGGGCGGCGCGGGGCGCTGCTCGAAACCGGGCCGGATTTCGTCATTGAGGATGCGGCGTGGACGCGCGTGGTCCGGCTGTCCGGCGGAGCCGCCGGTTTGCATGAAGGAAGGATTGCATGAAGCAGGAAAATCGGCATCAGGCCATTCTCTATGCCGTGATGCGGCAAGGGTACGTTTCCATCGAATCGCTGGCTGAGGAGCTCGGGGTGTCGTCGCAGACCATCCGGCGGGACATTTCCGAGCTGGACAGGACGGGGATGCTGGAACGCAGGCCGGGCGGGGCGAGCTGCCGCACGACCATTCTGAACAGCACCTACGATGCCCGGCAGGTCGAGGATTTTAAGGACAAGGAACGCATCGCCCGGACCATTGCGGAGTATATCCCCGACAACAGTTCCATTTTCCTGACCCTCGGGACGACCGTGGAGGTCATCGCGTACGCGCTGCTCGAGCGCTCCGGGCTCATGGTCATCACCAACAATGTGGTGGCGGCACTCACCCTGAACAAGAAGACCGACTTCGAGGTGGTTCTCGCTTCGGGCTATATGCGCAAGAGTAGCAACGGCCTTGTGGGGGAAAGCACAATCGAATTCGTCAACGGTTTTCAGTGCGATTACGTGATCACGAGCACCGGGGGCATCAGCGAGGCGGACGGTCATCTGCTTGATTACCATACGGCGGACGTGAGCGTGGCGCAATGCATGATGCGCAATGCAAACAAGGTGTTGCTGGCGGCAAGCCGCTCGAAGATCGGGCGGCAGGCCGTGGTCAGGGTGGCCCCGCTCAAGACCGTGGACGTATTGTTCACCAACAGCCCTGTCCCTTCCCGGTTGGAGGAGGTCGCACAAGCCGCGGGCGTGGAATTGATCGCTTGTTGATGGAATAAATTTTACAACTATATGGCGATCAATATTTTTGGAAAGGATTCTATATTTTTTTAATATATTGAAATTAAATGAATATAAAATACAGCATCCGTTCATGCCGAATGGATGCTGTATTTTTTTGTACATTTTTTGAAAATGTGTTGACACAAAACGACGTTTCGGAGATGGAATGAAACAGAATAGACGCAGTATTGGTTCTCGGACTGGTGACGGCAATCCCGTTAGTCCGCCGGATTGTTCCTTTCGGAACATGACGGCGCCACCCTCAAACCGGAGAGTTTCATATGCGCAAAGGTCTTTTCACCCTTCTGTCCCTTGTCTGCGCCGGCCTGATCTGGGCCGCGCCGGCCCCCGCGAACGCGGCGGACAAGATCGTCATCCGTTTCGCGCACAGCAACACGCCTTCGGACATGGACCCCTATCATGCGCTCGTCACGAAGATGAGCGACAAGCTGGTCAAGAAGCTCGGCGCTGACCGTATCGAGATCCAGGAGTTCCCCGCCGGGCAGATCGGCAGTGAGGAGCGCAGCTTCCAGGACGTGCAGCAGGGCATCCTCCAGATGACCGTGCTCGCGGTGAACAACGCCTCGATCTTCTCCCCCTCCCTCGGCGCGTTCGACCTTCCCTACATCTTCAAGAGCGTCAAGGAATTCGACGACTGCGTCGATCAGAACTGGGATCTCATCAACAAGCGCATGGAAGCCGAAAGCGGCACCGTCGCCATCGCGTGGCATTCGCAGGGCTTCCGCTTCATCACCAACAGCAAGCAGCCCATCAGCACGCTGGCCGAACTCGCCCCGGTCAAGATCCGTACCCCCAACAACCCGATCATGATCGGCGTGTACCGTGCCTGGGGCACGGACCCGGTTCCCATGGCTATGGACGAAACCTTCAACGCCCTCCAGCAGAAGGTCGTGGACGGTCAGGACAACCCGCTGGTGTCCATCGCCACCAACCGCTTCTATGAAGTGCAGAAGTACATCACCGAACCCCACTACAAGCTGTGGACGGGCCCCGTGGTCGTGAATGTGGATTGGCTGCGTTCCCTGCCCGCCGACGTGCAGCAGGCCATCATCGAGGCCGGGCGCGAAACCACCGTCGAAATGCGCGCCCTGCTCGACAAGCAGGAAAGCGCCTCCCGCGAGTTCCTGAAGGAAAAGGGCATGGTCTTCTGCGGCGTGCCCACGGACGAGGACGAGTGGATGAAGCGGGCCGTCAGCATCTGGCCCCAGTTCTACCCCCAGATCAAGAACCTTGAAATCGTTGAGGCGTTCATGAAGACGCTGGGACGCCAGCTCCCCAGATAAGCCAGGTTTGACGGGGCGGCCTTCGGGCCGCTCCTCCCCTCAGGAGTTCCGCTATGAAGAATCTGCTTGCATGGCTCGACGTTCACTTTGAAGACGCGCTCTGCGGCGTCCTGCTCGTCGGCATCATGATCATGCTCATGGCGCAGGTGGTCGTCCGGTTCGCGTTCGGGCACGGGCTCACGTTTTCGGAAGAACTGTGCCGTTTCTCCTTCCTCTATCTCGTGTATTTCGCGGCGAGCCTCGTAGCCTGCAAGGGCGCGCACATCCGGGTGACCGCGCACACCCAGAAGCTCCCCGCGCCCGTGCGCGTCGGCCTGCTCATGCTGGCGGATCTGCTTTGGCTCGGGTTCAACGCCACCGTGATCTATCAGGGCGCGCTGCTCATCGACAGCATGTCCACCCGCCCTATGGTGTCGGGCAGTATGCTGCTTGATCTGCGTTACGTCTATTTCGCCGTCCCCGCCGCCTTCACGCTCCAGAGCTTCCGCATCCTCCAGCGGTGGTACCGGCATTTCCGGGGCGGCGTTTCCGTCCTCGGCCAGCAGGAGGAGGTGTAGCATGTCCGCCGATGCCGTTCTTTGGATTGTTATGGCCTTCTGCCTCATTGTGGGCTGCCCCATTTTCGTGTCGCTCGGCGTGGCTTCCACCCTTGCCCTGATCCTCACCAATATCCCCATGCGCATCGTCGCGCTCGACATGCTCAAGGTGATGGACATGTTCCCGCTGCTCGCCGTGGTGGGCTTCATCTTCGCGGGCGCGCTCATGGAAAAGGGCGGCATGGCCCGCCAGATCGTCGATGTGGCCTCGCTGTTTGTGGGCCGGATACGCGGCGGCCTCGGCATCACCACCATTCTGGGCTGCCTGTTCTTCGCCGACAAGATCGGCTCGGGCCCCTGCA